>Ga0075157_10000910_pt1 | contig 20174 bp, 22 predicted proteins | sample JI81BgreenDNA_FD_70967 | JGI IMG/M metagenome (GOLD analysis project Ga0075157, IMG submission 70967) | Wastewater effluent complex algal communities from Wisconsin, to seasonally profile nutrient transformation and Carbon sequestration -... | ecosystem: Engineered > WWTP > Effluent > Algae...
CAATTCGGGAGGCAGTCGTGGTGGCGGAGGCTGTCGCCAGCGGCGATCTGACTGCGAGTGCAAAGTCGTCGAAGGCTTCAGGGGAAACCGCGCAGCTCCTGGCAGCGCTTCAGAAAATGGCCAATGCTTTGCAGCAGACGGTTTCTCAGGTACGAACCGCGGTCGACAACATCAACACGGCTTCAGCTGAGATTGCAACAGGCAATCAAGACTTGAGCGCGCGGACAGAGCGGGCAGCCAGCAACCTTGAGGAAACCGCAGCCAGCATGGAGCAAATCACCAGCATCGTGCGCCAAAGCTCCGATGCCGCCGAGCAGGCTAACCAACTTGCCACCTCCGCGGCCAACATCGCGGAGAGGGGGGGCAGCGTGGTGGGAAAGGTAGTCACCACCATGGACGCGATCAACACCAGCAGCAAGAAGATCAGCGACATCATCGGGGTGATCGACGGGATTGCGTTCCAGACCAACATCCTCGCCCTCAACGCGGCTGTTGAAGCAGCACGTGCCGGAGAGCAGGGCCGCGGCTTCGCAGTTGTGGCTGGCGAAGTACGCAATCTGGCTCAGCGCAGTGCCGAGGCCGCAAAACAGATCAAGGACCTGATCAGCGGCAGCGTGAGTCAAGTGGAGGCGGGCAGTCAGCTGGTTGCTGAGGCTGGCCAGACCATGAACGAGATCGTTACGTCGGTTCAGAGAGTCCGGGACACCATAGGCGAGATTACTGCTTCCGCGAGCGAACAACGCGACGGTATCGGGCAGGTGAACGTGGCGGTAAGCCAGCTTGATCAGATGACTCAACAGAACGCTGCACTGGTGGAGCAGAGCGCAGCGGCGGCCGAGAGCCTAAGGGCACAGGCGGCGCGCCTCGCAACAGAGGTTCAGGTGTTCCGGATCTAAAGCAGCGTTGAGGTGGGTGGATTGTCGGTGCCCGTGTCGATGATGGGATCTGCCACTCCTGCATCCGCTTCTCAGTAAGCGCCTCACCTCAAAGCGTTGATCCTTGTTCGCACCCAAGCGCCTGTGAGTGCGGCGTGGCGGGATCTATCTAGCCATGACTTGAACGCCTACGAACGGGTTGGCGGCTGTATGAGCTCGAATCCGGATTCCGCAGGTGAGACCACCGAAACGATCACCAGTTGCACATCACCGGCGTTGTACACACCGTGCACTTGACCCCGGTGTGCCACGACAACGTCACCTGCTACGATCGTCTCAGTGGATCCGTGTGCATCGGTTTGATACTGGCCTACACCCTGCAACACAGTCCATGTGTCTTGGCCACTTGGATGTACGTGGGCGGACAGCATCTGGCCTGGTAGTTCGCACCAGGCGACTACCGCCGCATCGTCAGACTGCGTGATCACAGAGCGCAGCGGCTCGCCTGACGCTGGCCTAAGGAAGTCAGCAATCTTGAACTTTCTGAGAGCCATGGGACCTCCAAAAGGTAACGGCCCGACTGCAGTCTGCCTTGTTGGCGATGATCATTCCGTCTTGGCCATCAGTTCCGCAGGATTAACGAGAACAGTCGATCTCACTGGTTACCGGACTGCCGCGCCAAGAAGACCTGGTGAAGCGTGATCTTTCGCACTTCTACCTGGCTGGCTTGAATGTGTGATCGCAGCAGCAGCTCAGCTCTATCTGCCTTGCGCGCCAAAATCGCCCGCAGGATACGGGCGTGCTCTTCATAGGTCGCGTCGATCCGGACCTGCTTGAGAAAGTCCAGTCGTCGAATGATGCGGATGCGTTCCGTGACGTCTGAGTGGACGCGAGTCATCTCTGAGTTACCCGTGGCCTTGACGAGTGTCTCGTGGAACTCTTCGTCCCAGGTTGCCACCCGAGTGGCATCGCTGTCCCGCTCGGAAGCGGGAACCAGCCAGCGTGCCTTAAGCGCTTCAAGCAAAGGGAGCGATTGCGCGTTCTCCTGCAAACACAACCTGCGCGCGGCGGCTGTCTCCAGCACCATGCGCAGTTCATACAGCTGATCAAAGCGGTCGAAATCAAATGGCAAGACACGCCAGCCGCTGCGGAACATGACCTCGACCAGTCCCTCCTGCTGCAGACGGATGAGGGCCTGGCGGACCGGTGTGCGAGAAACCTCCAGGCGGTTACAGATGGCGTGCTCGCTGAATCGGTCTCCGGGTACGAGACGGAACTCGGATATCTCGTCTTTTAGCCACGAATAAACCTCATCGGCCCGTGAGGGTTGTTGTGCCGTGGACACGACCTTCAGAGCTGTGGCGTTGATTCGTTTCACAAGGAAACTCTAGCAGGGTCGCTGGGCGGCAGATGCGAGCGCAGACAGCAACGATTGACTGGGTGTGGTCCACCCGACGATCGCGCCCTGAGCCCGCACCATGTCGATGGTGGACTGCTTGAACTGCGGGAAATAGCTCTCCGTGCAGTCTTCAAGCAGGAGGCAGTCATAACCTCGATCATTGGCCTCGCGCATGCTGGTTTGCACGCAGACCTCCGTTGTGACACCCATGAAGAGTAGTCGCTGAATGCCGGCGTTCTGCAAGGTCTCATGAAGATCCGTGGCGTAGAACGCGCCCTTGCCCGGCTTGTCCACGACGATCTCGCCAGGGCGGGGTGCGAGCTCGGGGATGATCTGGTTGCCAGGTTCACCCGCGATAAGTATGCGACCCATCGGACCGATGTCCCCGATACGAAGCGCCGGGTTAGCCCTGTGTCGTTTGGCTGGCGGGCAGTCCGACAGATCTGGCTTGTGGGCCTCACGGGTGTGAATCACCAGGGCGCCTGCAGCTCTCCAGGCGGCCAGAACGGCCTGGCAAGCGGGAACTATGGCCGACAGCAAAGAGACATCGTTGCCCAGGGTTTCGCCAAAGCCCCCCGGCTCTATGAAGTCTCGTTGCATGTCAATGATCACCAGAGCGCTGCGGTCCAGGTCAAGTTCGAAGGGAAAGGGCTGGGCGGAAATCTGCACGATCAATGTCCTCCGCCCATGTGGGCGCCAATCTCGTTTCGCTCGGCCTTGACCGCCGGGGTCTCGAAGACGATGCGGCCTTCGCTCATCACCACGATGCGATCAGCCAGTGCCAGTAGCTCGTCGAGGTCTTCACTGATGAGCAGAACCGCGCCGCCCTTGGTCCGAACATCACGCAGGCGTCCATGGATTTCCTTGACCGCGGCGAAGTCAAGCCCGAAGACTGGGTTCGCTGCGATCAGTACGTTGATCTCGCCATGCAGCTCTCGGGCCAGCACTGCGCGCTGAACGTTCCCGCCGGAAAGGCTGCGAATGGCAGCGCTTTCGCTCTGCGTCTTGATGCCGTAGTCCGCTATCCACTCGCGCGCGCGCTGGCGCCATTGGTCAAATCGGAGCAGTCCGCGGCGGCTCATTGGCGCGCTATCGAAGTCGCGCAACGCCATGTTCTCGGCGACAGAAAGATCGCCCACACAGGCATTTCGCAGCGGCTCTTCAGGGAGGCTGCGCACCTTCAGGCGGTGATTTTCTGACCGCTTGGCTTTGTAAGGGACGCCTTGAACCGTGACCTCACCCGACAGCCGAGGCCGCTGTCCCACCAGAGCCTCAACCAGTTCGCGCTGTCCGTTTCCGGACACTCCCGCCACCCCCAGGATTTCCCCTCGGGAAACGGTGAGGTCCAGGCTGCGAACCGAAAGCGTGCCGCGATCGCCCATCACCTCCAGGCCTGCCACGGCCAGCGCGACTTGGCCGCCACTTGATGTCTCGCAGGCGCGGTGGGGCGAGTCGCTCTGCGCACTGTCGGCTTTGGCGGCTGCCTCCCCCATCATGGCTTGGGCCAGCAACGGAGCCGAGGTTTCGCGTACAGCACAGTGGTGCACCGCTTTGCCACGCCTCAACACCGTCACATCGTCCGCGTAGGCCATGACTTCGCGGAACTTGTGCGTGATGATGAGCACAGTGCACTGCCCGCGGCGCGCGAAATCTCGCACATGACCGAGTACCTGATCGGCCTCCTGCGGGGTGAGTACCGAGGTGGGCTCGTCCAGAATGAGCAGACGCGGGCGCAGGTAGAGCTGCTTAAGCAGTTCGAGCTTCTGTTTCTCGCCGGCCGCCATCTCTTGGGGGCGAGCAGTCAGGTCCAGCTGAAATGGAGTGGTTTTGAGAAATTCAGCGAGCTCGGCGAGCTGGCGACCCCAGTCAATGACTTGAGGTGTTTTTCCAGCAGCCAGCAAGAGGTTCTCGGCTACGGTCATTCCAGGGGCCAGCGTGAAGTGCTGGTACACCATACCGATCCCGAGGGCCCGAGCTACCACCGGGCTGGGGATGGCCTGTTCACGACCGTCAATCAGGATGCTGCCGCTGGTGGGGCGCTGAAAACCAGCCACGCACTTCACCAGCGTGCTCTTTCCCGCACCGTTCTCGCCCAGCAGGGCGTGCACCGTGCCTGGAGCCACCTTCATGCTCACGCTCTGCAGCGCCTGGAATGCGCCAAAGCGCATGCCCAGGTCATAGGTGTCCAGGGCCAACGCGCCGGTGTGCCTAGGAAGCCCTCCGATGGGCGCTTCTTCGCTCATGCCAGTGCCTCATGCACCGCGGCTGAAGTGGCGTGCGCTCCAAAGACCCCACCCTGCATGGTGATCATCTTGAGCGCAGCGTCGTGATTGCCCCGGTCGGTCGCTGCCGTGCAGTCTGAGACCAAAAGACACTCGAAGCCACGATCGTTGGCGTCGCGCATGGTGGTGTGTACGCAGACGTCTGTCGTGATTCCTGTCAACAGGAGATTGGCGATACCTCGCGTGCGAAGAATCAGTTCAAGGTCTGTGGCGTAGAAGGAACCCTTGCCCGGTTTGTCGATGACCACTTCGCCAGGCAGGGGGGCGAGCTCTGGGATCAGCTCCCATCCTGGCTCACCGCGCACCAGAATCCGCCCGCAGGGACCCTCATCCCCAATGCCCACGCCGCCAGTCCCAATTTGGCGCGAACGCCAGCGCTTGTTGGCAGGCAAGTCGGAGAGGTCGGGTCGGTGACCTTCCCGGGTGTGAATGACGGTGTAGCCAGCACCGCGCATGGACTTCATCAGCGCTTGGAGGGGGACGATCGGTGCGCGTGTCAATGAGATGTCGTAACCCATCTTGTCCACGTAACCGCCGACGCCGCAGAAGTCGGTCTGCATGTCGATCACGATCAAGGCCGTGTTGTCAGGCCGCAGGTCACCGTTGTAGGGCCACCGGTAGGGATTGGCATCGATGAAGCGTTGCATGACTCAGGCCACTTTCTTCGACGCTTCAAGCATGGCGGCTGGTACCAGCGAGTGCTTTCCAGGGCCCTGGTAGATGCGCTCCGGGGCTGCGAATCCGCAGGAGGTACCGTCGGTGACATCGACATGCCAGGGGAGCCGATAAGTACCTGCCGCCATGTCGTGCATGTATGTGTATGGACAGTCCTGCGCGCCGCCTTTGACCGCGACGTACCCTCGGTGAAACAGCTGATATATGTTGTTCTCCACCCCCCAGCCCTGGCGTGCCTCACGCACCAGATCTGGCCGGAGCTCGGCAGTGATGATCTCGTCGGGACGCGCGCCGCCTTCGGCGATGATGGTGCCGTCATGGCTGCAGAACATTCCTTCGCCCATAGAGTCGAAGGTGCCATCGCTGCCGCACAGACAAACACTGGCCGTGATCGCCAGGTTTTGAAAGGCGTTGGCCTGGTTAGTGATCTTCCAGGCATGGCGTATGGGTGCGGTGTAGCCGGCCGTGCGCAGGATGATCTCCGCGCCCTTGTACGCAGCCTCACGAGCCATCTCAGGGAACATGCCGTCGTGGCAGATGATTAGTGACAACCGACTGCCGTTGGGGCCGTCACACACGGGGACGCCCAGGTTTCCAGGCTCCCAAGGCTCTACCGGTACCCACGGATGCAGCTTGCGGTAATAGAGCCGTATGCTTCCAGCGTCGTCAATGATAAGTCCGCTGTTGTAGGGATTGCCCGCGTCGTTGGCCTCCATGATGGAGAAGCAGCCCCAGATCTTGTGGTCGATGCAGGCTTGCTTGAATGCCGCGACCTCCGGGCCGTTCAATGAGACCATGAGCTCTTGTGCCATGCTCATGGACAGACCGTGCAGCGCGTATTCCGGAAACACCACCAAATCCATATTGGCTTGGTTGCGCCGAGCTTTGCCGACCAGTTCGCAGATTCGCCTTGTCTGTGCTTTCAGCTGCTCTGGCGTCTCGACCACAGGAAGCTGCAGCTGGACGAGTCCCACGACAACGCCGTGTTTGGACTTGTTGAGTCCACCCAATCCACTCATGTCATTTCTCCTAGCGCGTTGAGGACAGCTCGCCTGGGCTTCCTGGCGCCACCACGCCAGGTCGGCAGGTCAGCACGAGGATCAGCAGGGTCAGGGCGTAGGGCACCACGTTGAAGAGGTGGTATCCCCATCCGATCCCAACAGATTGGAGGGCCGGTCCGACGGCGCCGGCGCCTCCGAACAGCAGCGCGGCAGTAATGCAGCGCAGCGGACTCCAACGGGCAAAGATCACCAGCGCAACGGCGATCAGACCCTGCCCGCTCGAGATACCTTCATTCCAGCTTCCGGGGTAAAACAACGTGAGTGAGGCTCCGCCCAGTCCCGCCACCATTCCGCCTGCCGCCGTGGCGGCGATCCGGATTCCCGACACCGAGTAGCCCAGAGCCCGCGTTGCATGGGTGGAGTCGCCAGCGATGCGGACCAAGAGTCCCAGCCGTGTGTTCGCAAAGGCCCACCACAGGAACACGGCGATCAGCAACCCAACCGGTAGCAGCGGATTGACGTCCAGAGCGGAGCGCACGGCCGGCGAATCGCTCCAGCTTCCCAGTGGGATGGCTGGGAGCTGCGGCGCCTGAGGTTGGATCAGTGGCTTGCCGAAATAGAACGCGAGCCCCATACCCAGCAACATCAGTGCGATGCCAGTTGCAATGTCATTGACCCGCGGAAGTGAACACAGCAGTCCGTGTAGCGTCGCCAGCACAGCTCCCGCCGCGGCACCGGCCACGACGCCAACCCAAGGAGAACCGCTGAGATAGGCGGCACCGAAGGAGGTCATCGCCGAAAGCACCAGGACGCCTTCTAGTCCAAGGTTGATCCGCCCTGACTTCTCAGTCAGGCACTCCCCCAAACTGACAAACAGAAAGGGAACGCCCACACGCAAGGCACCGCCCAGAATCCCGCACAGGAAGATGATCAGCTGATCGGTCGTCACGGCTTATCTCCCGTTAGCGCATGGCCTACAGGCGATGTCCGTCCGAGAGGAAGCAGCAAGGCTCTCCAGTCCTTGTCCCGCAGCGCTTCACTGGCCAGGATCAAAACGAAGGCGATGCCCTGCAAAAGCAATACGGATGCGTCGGGCAGGCCCAGCCGGCGTTGCAACAGACTGCCTGCTGCGCCAAAGCCGCCGAACAAGATGGCCACAGGAATGATGGCAAGAGGGTTATGTCGAGCCATGAACGACACCAAGATGCCGGCGTATCCATAACCCGCGATGAGTGCCGCGTTGGCACTGGTGTGCACGGCTGCCACTTCAATCGCTCCCGCCAGTCCCGCGGACGCACCGCCGAGAGCGCATGCCAGAACCACTAGGCGAGTGGCGGGAAGGCCCACCAGCTGGGCAGCGCGCGGATTGCCACCCACCACCCGAACTGCAAAACCCGATGGCGTCCATCGCAGCCACAGACCCGCGAACACGCAAACGACCAGTCCAATGACCAGGCCCCAGTGCACGTCTGAACCGGCGATCGTGCCAATGAGCAGGCCGTCATCGAGCGCCGGTGTTGAGGGCTTGTTGAGGCTGGCGGGGTCCCGAAGCGGTCCCTCGACCAAGTGTTTGAATAGCCCGATCCCCACGTAGGCCAAGAGGAGACTGCTGATCGTCTCATTGATGCCGCGGTACTGGCGCAGCCAGCCGGCTAGTGCCACCCACGCAGCGCCAATCAAGGCACCTGCTGCACAGATCACTACGGTGCCAGCGGCGCTACTGGGCAGGGGGACGGCGTGTGCCAGCGCGGCACATGCCAGACCACCCAGCACCAGGGCGCCCTCGCCACCGATCACCACCAATCCCGCTCTAGCAGGGATCGCGACACATAACGCGGCAAGCATCAAGGGCGCCGCTCTTTGCAGCGTGTTCTGCCACGAGAACCAGTCGCCGAAGGCTCCCTTGAACAGCAGTGTCCAGACCTCAACGGGGTTCACCCCTGCGAACGACACGATGAGGCCAAAAAGCAGGAGCGCCACGGCGATCGCGCCGGTGGGGAGCAGAACATCGCGCATGGCGCAATCCGCCGTCAGACAGAGCCGATGACGCCTTCGACCAGGTAGTTCATCTTTTCCAGCTCCAGGTCTGTCTGCTTAAACGACTTGCCCGCCGGGATGATGGTGGCGCCCTTGTTGTCCTTGAGCGGCCCCTTGAAGATGTCAAAGGTGCCCGCCATCATTTGGGACTTCACCGAATCAGCCTGCTTCTTTGCGGCATCGGTAACGGCCGGGCCGTAGGGTGACATCTTGACGAAACCCTCCTTGAGCCCACCGCGCACAAAGTTCGGGTGCGGCTTGCCACTGCGCGCAGCTTCGATGAAGGTGGTGTAGGCCGTGAGCCAGTTCCACTCCGCCCCGGTGAGGTAAGCCTGTGGAGCCAGCTTGGCTTGACTCGCGTGATATCCGCAGACCATCTTTCCGCGCTTGGCCGCGGTCTCCACGATCACTTTGGGACCGTCCACATGCATTGTGAACACATCGATCCCCTGGTTTGCCATGCTGTTGGTCGCCTCAGCTTCCTTGACCGGCATCGACCAGTCGCCCGTGAAGATCACGTTGCAGGTGATCTTGGGGTCTACCGAGCGGGCACCCATCGTGAAGGCATTGATGTTGCGTAGCACCTGCGGAATGGGTTTTGCCGCGATGAAGCCGATCTTCTTGCTCTTGCTCATGTGCCCGGCGATGACACCGTTGAGGTATTGGCATTCGTCAATGTAGCCAAAGAAGCTGGCGGTGTTTTTGGGGTGTTTACCTTCTGTCCACAGGCCGCCGCAGTGGGCAAAGCGCACATCGGGAAACTTGGCCGCGACGGCCAGCATGTGCGGGTCGAAATAGCCGAACGAGGTTGGAAAGACCAGTTGAGCGCCGTCCTGCGCAATCATCCCGGTCATCGTTCGCTGTACCGAATTGGTCTCCGGGACGTTTTCCTCCTCAACCACCTTCACGCCCGCCATCTTCTTTAGCTGTGCTGCGGCCTCCGCCTGCGCTTGGTTGTAGCCAAAGTCGTCGCGCGGACCGACATAGATGACGCCCACGGTGATTGGCTTCTGAGCAAAGGCCAGTGGAGCTCCGGCCACTGCGCCCAGCGCAGCCAGGGTCTTGATGGAATCGCGGCGATTCGAAATGAAATGGCTCATGGAGATTCTCCTGGGGGTGGTTGAGGGGAACGAGGTTGGGTGGATTTAAGACAGCAGGCTCACGTGGGCGCACACCACGCGCCAGCCGTCCGGGGTGCGCATCCATGTCTGGCTCTGACGCCCGATGCGGTCGCTGCCAGCGCGGAAGAACTCGGTGTTGGCCGTGGCAAAGTCGCGGCCAAATGTGGTGATGACGGTTCTGCCCAGTGTTCGCGCCAGGCCAGCGGACGGGCGGTTGGCGCGGAACTCGCGGATGGCTTCGTAGCCGTAGAGGTTCTCGGTTGCGCCGAAGCGAAGGGTGTGGGGGCTGTTCCAGAACAATTCGTCGAGGACGGCTACGTCGTTGCTGACGAGGGCTGACTCATATCGCTCGAACGCGGAAGTTACTTCAGCCAGGATGTCGGGCTCGTTGATGTTCATTGAACAGGGTCCTTCACGATGGCGATCCCCGCTTGAGCCAGGGTCCAGCCGGCTCGCAGCGCAAGGTCTTCGCGCCAAGGAGCAGCAATCAGTTGCACACCCACCGGAAGCCCGCCGGTACCCGAAGGCCACATCGGCGCAGTGACGACGGGGCAGCCGGAAAACGACACCGGTTGCGTCAGCAAGCCAATCGAAGGGCGGCAGGGCAGTTGCTGTCCATTCACATCGATCCATTCGGCGCCGATGGGCGGCGCGGCCACCGGGGTGGCGGGCGCCAGCAGGACATCCCAGTCGCGGAACAGTCGGTTCACCTTGTCGCGGTAGAGGCGACGAAAGCGCTGGGCGTTGATGTACCAGGCGGCCGGCTGCAACGCGCCTGCGATGAGCCGGTCCACCGACAGCGGTTCGTGCTCCTGCGCCCGGGCGCGCAGAGTGTCGAGATGCAGCTGCCCCCCTTCGCTGGCAGAGACGATGAAGGCTGCGGCTCGGGCAGCAGCCGGATCGGGCCACTCGACGCCCTGCTGAACCTTTCCGTGGGCACCTAGGGCCTTGGCCGCGATCGTGACCGCTTCGCGCGCTGCGGCGGTGGCCATGTCTTCAAAGTAGCCTCCCAGCACGCCGATCCTCAACCCTGCTGTGCCGAGGTCCAGCGCCTCGCTCGTGCGTTCGACTCGGGTGGCAAAACAGCCTGGGTCCAGAGGGTCTACGCCTTGCAGCGCGTCATAGGTCATCGCCAGACCGAGCAGGTCGTTGGCGAAAGGACCGAGGTGATCAATGCTGTGTACAAATGGGAAGCTTCCCCTACGGGAGAGCCTGCCGAACGTGGGCTTGAGTCCCCAGATGCCGCAGAAGGAAGCGGGGACGCGAATCGAGCCGTTGGTGTCCGAACCCAGCGTCAGCGGCACCTGACCTGTGGCCACCGCAGCAGCCGAACCCCCGGAGGAGCCGCCGGCGGTCAGGAGCTGGTTGTGCGGGTTGCGCGTGGGGCCGTAGTGGGTGTTCTCGGTGGTGAACCCGTAGGCGAACTCGTCCATGTTCAGCGAGCCCACCAACACGGCATCGGCGCTCAGCAGCCGTTCGACCAGAACCGCGTTGCGGCTGGCAGGTGGGTTAAGGCGGTTCAGCGTCGACCCGGCCAGTGTGATCTCGCCGGCGATATCGAACAGGTTCTTCACCGCGAAGGGTACGCCGGCGAGTGCCCCCAGCGGTTCACCCCTGGCCCGCCGGGCATCCACAGCCGCGGCTTGTGCACGCGCTGTGTCATAGCGCTTGCCCGTGAATGCGTTGATCTGGGGATCGCTGGCCTCGATACGCTCGATGCTGGCCTCCAGAACCTCTGTGGCCGTGATCTCACCACGTGCAATCGACTGCACCGTGTCGGGGATGGACATCGTGGGCACTGCGGACCTCACCGAGGAAGCTCAAACGGAGCGGGGCAGAAGAGCTCGGCCGGCTCGTCGTGTGGGTCCAGTGCGACGGCCTCCAGCGTGGCTGCCATGGTGGATGTCCGCATGAGGTGTGCCGTCACGCTGGCGACCCGTCGGTCGTCGAGGGGCAGATTCATGGCGGTTGCAGCAGCCCGGACATAAGCCAGCGTTTGCTCTTCCGTCATCGCCGCACCTCGCGCTGAAAGATCTCCAGGCTGAGCTTCTTTGCCTTGACGAAACTCGGCTCAGACAGCGTTACGGTCGTGCGTGGCCTGGGGTCATCGTAGGGCAGTATTTCTGCCACTTTGGTCGGCCGTTTGGTCAAGAGCAGCACCTGATCGGCTAGGTAGACAGCCTCTTCGAGGTCGTGGGATACCAAGACCATGGTGGTGCGGGTTTGCATGAAAACCTCCTGGAGCTTCTCTCGGATGAACAGAGTCATCTCGAAGTCCAGTGCGGAGAACGGCTCATCCAGGAACAGCACTTCCGGGTTGGGCGCCAGGGCCCGCATGATCGAGGCGGTCTGCTGCTGGCCGCCGGAGAGCTCGTAGGGGTAGCGGTTCAGATCAAACTTGACATCAAAGGACGCCACCAACTCGGCCATTCGTCGTTCGACCTCAGCTTTGCTTTTCCCCTGAAGCTTGAGCGGATAGGCGATGTTGTCGATGGTCCGCATCCACGGAAACATCGCTTCGCGGTAGTTCTGAAAAACATAGCCAATCTTGGTGTCCTGCAGACTCTTGCCATCGAACAGGATCTGACCCTTGTCGATGGGTACCAGACCGGCAATCATGTTGATCAGCGTGCTCTTGCCGCAGCCGTTGGGCCCAAATACAGAGACGATCTTGTGTTTGGGGATATCGAGATCGAAGTCTTCGTAAAGCGGCCAGCCTGCGAAGTACTTGGTGAGGCCACGAATCGTGATGTGGGTGCCTGCAGGGCCCGGCTGGAATGCCGGCTCTGGCGCCTCCACAAAAACCGGGGCATTCAATACGGTGCTCATCGACCACTCCAGTGCACGATGCGTTTCTCAACAAGAAGGAAGAGGACGTTGAGCGCGTAGCCCAGTGCGCCCGCGGCCAGGATGGACGCGTACATGTCCTTGACATTCATCACCTGCTGCGAGTTGATGATCCGGTTGCCCAGTCCGCTGTCGGCGCCGATGAACATCTCTGCCACGATCACGATCACCAAGGCCATCGACACCGCCGAGCGCAACCCTACGAAGCTGGGCTGCAGGCTCTCCCACACCAGGACGTCGCGGAACACCTGCCAGCGGGTGGCTCCCATCACCTTCGCCGCCATCACGCGCTGCTTGCGTGCGTTGATGACGCCGTAGGCACTGTTGAAGATCACGATGAGCAGTGCACCGAAGGCTGCGATAGCCACCTTGTTGATGTCGGAGACGCCGAAGATCATCAGGAACAGCGGGATCAGCGCTGACGAGGGCGTTGATCGGAAGAAGTCGATGAGGAACTCCACGCTTCGGTAGGCCTTCTCGGTGCTGCCCAGAACGATCCCCAGCGGCATCCCGACAAGCGCGGCAATGAGGAAGGCCTGCACCGTTCGCCAGACGGTGATCAGGAAGTCACCGAGCAGCGGCCCGCCAGCCAGACCCGTGATCAATGTGCCGAGTGCGTCAAGGGGGGCCGGCAACAGGATGGGCTTGATGAATCCCAAGCGCACCACCAGATCCCAGATGATGAAGAGCACGACGGGGCCAATGACGGGTAATGCCTTGGTCCAGTCGGTCTTCGCGGTCTGCGTGGGGGCGCCTGCCGAGGCGGGCGGACTCCAGGGTTTGGCGGCCTGCATGACGTCAGCCCTTGTAGAGCATGGTGTCGACCATCAGCCGCGAAGAGAAAATGCCTTTCTCGCTGAACAGGTCGAAGAACTTCTGGAAATGCGCGACGTCCGCTGGCGTGAACTCGTTGAACATCGTGTATGCGGCCAAGGGCACTTCGCTGGTCAGCGCGCCTTCAATGGCGGTGTATCCCTTGAGGTACTGACGTGCGTCGCTGGCCTTCGTCCTAACGAAATTCACACCCTTGCCATAAGCAGCCACGAATCGCTTCGCGACATCCGGGTTCTTCTTGATGAATTCAGATGAAAGCGACGCCGAGCCACCGAACCAGGGAGCCATCGGATCGCCCAGGACATACTTGGAAATCACCCCGGCCTCGAGCACCCGGGTGGTACCGTTCATGCGCCCAATGGTGCCGGTGGGCTCCAGCGTGTAGGCTCCGTCGATCTGCCCAGCTGCCAGAGCTGCCACATGTTGACCAATAGGCAGCTCGATCACAGTGGCGCCGACTGCCCCGCCTCGCTCCAGAACTGTCTTGGCGAGCGTGACGTTCTGAATGCCTGGTCCAGACCCGATGCGCTTGCCCTTGAGGTCCGCCATCACCTTGGCCGTGCTAGCGGTGGGTACGATGACTTGGTCGAGGACGTTTCGGGCGTTGCTTGGGTTTGAGCAGAAGATCTTGAAAGTGCCCGGCTGAGCAATTTCGCCAATCGCGATGTTGGCCGAGCCGGTACCGTTGGCCGTGCCGTCCGCACGCCCCGACAACACGGCCTCCATGACCTGCTGCGCGCCGGCGAACTTCAGAGGCTCGACGTCCAGACCGGCCTCCTTGAAGTAGCCAAGCTCGATCGCCGAATAGAAGGGCAGACCCGCGGCAATGGGCCAGTAGCCAATCCGGATCTTCGGGCCGCTCTGGGCCTGGAGCAGGGAGGGCGCGCCGAGCAAGCCCACCGTCGCGCTGGCGGCCCCCAGCTTTAGCACCCGACGGCGCGACGGCATGGAAGTGTTGGCAATAGATGCGTGCTTCATTGGGAAACTCCTGTGGGTTGCGGTGGGAACAGGGAAGGGCGGGTCAGGGGAAGGCAAGGGGTATGGAGGCTAGGGAGGCGATGTAGGCGCGCCAGCCGCCCAAGTGGGTGATGTCGGTGGCGCCCTTGAGGGCGATTGGTTCGCACAGGAAGCCTTGCACGGTGCTGCCGTCGGCGACCTGCACGCTGCCAATCGACAAAGGCGGGGGCACGAGGGCCACGAAGCTGCCGTAGTGGGGCAGTGGCATGTCCCAAATCTCGATCTCGATCCGTTCTCCCTCACCCGGCCCCACGCGGAGCAGGCCTGGTTTGGGTGGTGTGGTGTCCGGCAGGGCGTACAACCGGTACATGGGCGTCGTGTGGGTGCGACTCACCAGCCGCGCTCCCCGTTCGGTGAGTTGCCCGTTCAGCGGCATCCCAGACAGGTGCGCACCAACCACAGCCACGCGAACAGTGGGTATCGGTGTCGCGTCCAATCCAGCGATCGGACGAGCCGCGGGTAGTGCAAGCCCGGTGGCTCCTTGCGTCAGTCCCGTCGCGTGGTGGTAACGCTGCCCGAGATCGGCCAGCTGCCAGTCGCTGCCGCAGCGGCCGATCAAGGTGATACCAAAAGGGAGTCCATCAGCTCGGATGCAGCTCGGCACCGACAGAGCGGCATAGTCCAGGAGGTTGACAAAGTTGGTGTAGGTGCCCAGCTGACTGTTGAGGCTCACCGGATCGGCTTGCATTCGCTCGATCGTGTGGTGCGTGGGTGAGGTCGGCACCACAAGAAGATCAATGTCGCGCCACAGAGGTGCCGCTTGGTGAGCCAACGCTGCCATCTGCGTCTCGGCTTCGACGAGATCGGCGGCGCTGTAGGCCCGTCCAGCTCCGATGATGCTGCGAACGGGCTCAACCAGCTCGTCTTCATGGGCGTCGAAGAACGAACGAATGGCCGCATACCGATGGGCTACGAGCGCGCTGCCGTACAGCATTTCGGCGCAGGCTGAAAACACAGTGAAGTTGACGGGCACCGCCACACCGCCCATGGACTCAAGGCGCCCGATGGCCTCGCCAAAAGCCAGTTGGGCCGCGGCATCCCCATGAAACTCCGGCGATGCGGGAATGCCAAATCGGAAGTGCTCCGGGAACGGGGTATTGGCTAGTGGCAGTTGGCGGGAATAAGGATCTTGCGGGTCGTACCCGATCACCTCCGCCAGAACCTCGGCCGCACGGGCCACCGTCGTTGCGAAGATGGAAACGCAGTCCACCGCTTGAGCCGCCGGCACGACGCCACGCGCGCTAATGAGCCCGCGTGATGGCTTGAGGCCCACAATGTTGTTCAGTCCCGCGGGGACGCGTCCTGAGCCGGCGGTGTCTGTGCCGAGCGCGAAGTCCGCTTGGCCGGTGGCGACGACGTAGGCCGATCCTGAACTGGATCCGCCCGATACATACAGCGCGTTCAGCGCATTCGGCACGGCGCCATGGGGAGAGCGCGTCCCACTCAACCCGCAGGCAAACTGATCGAGGTTGGTCTTGCCGAGCAAGGATGCACCAGCAGCAAGCAGTCGATGCACCACGGTGGCGTGTTCGTTCGCCGTGTAGCCGAACGTGGGGCATGCTGCTGTCGTGGGCCAACCGGCCACATCAATGTTGTCCTTGACTGCGAAGCGCAGGCCTTTCAGCCGCCCCTCCGCAGCCCCAGCCAACGGCAGAGGCGACCGGAAAAGCCATGCGGCGGTTTTGTCCACGTCGTGCACCATATCGATCCATTCAAACTTGGATACAAGAAGTGATGCAAGACGGATGCCAACTTTTGACCGCTTGCCCAAAGGGCATTGGCGGCTCGTCGACCAAGGTGACGTTGATGTACTTCGGGGAGACCGGAGTCCGGTTGGACCTCAGCCGTGTCATGCCTGACCGAAGGTCAGTAAATGCAGCGATCGGACCCCATGGCGCGGTTACTCAGAAGAGCGCCTTGGTTGGTGGTGCGGGCTTAAAGGGTGACCGCTTACTTGTTCCCTGCGCTCGAGGGCAGCGTGCACTGTCGTGGATGTAACCACATGAGGCTACCTGCGCATCCGCATCTTTTGGGAACGCCGGGGCACGGAGTTAAGCTGGCCGTGTACGCATTGCCTCGAGCGCGAGGCTAACTTGATGCAGGCTAGGAAGTGCCCGCGCTGTTGCGTGGCGAGCTCGGCCAGCAAGGCTGATGCGGCAAGGTGTCTCTCGGGGGAACTGTTGTCCGAACACCGAGGGTGGGCTGCGCGATCTGGGCGTGCTGTCGTAGCGACGACAGATGCCCGCCCCGCCCGCGGCTACGCTAGTTGCGAAGGCGTCCAAATCCCCGCACTGATTCCCATCATGACCGCGCGCAAACACTTCAGCCTTTTGCTTCAGGCCGTTACCGTCTGGTTCGTGTTCTGGCTAATCGGCCTGCCCTTCGACTACTACCAGACCGTATCGACCCTCACCATGGCCATCGCGAGTGTGTTGATCACGTTGGGCACTTCGCTCGCTGCCATTGTGTTGCTGCGCGTGGGCCGCAACGAGACGCGAATGCGCCGCGCGTTCTGGCTGTCCTTGTACTACACGTTGCCGTTCGCTGTTCTGGACCTTCTGTATTGCGTCGTGTACCTGGGCCACGGCGATAACTTCCTCGTGCGGTACTGGTACCTAAGCATTTTCTACGTTACGCCCTGGCTTACCTTCCTGCCCACCGCCGCGTTGCTTCGCGAACGCGTACCGGCCGCTCAATGAGCGACTCGGTATCCGACTCAGTTCTGCTCGTAAGTGGAGAATTCCGGCTTATCAGATATCGCCGTTGCTGGCTGCATCGAGCAAAGGCGGGTGAATTCGGCGGTCCTTGCCCAGCCGACGCGCAGAGGGGAGGCAATCGCGTGTTTCGTCCCCGATGCTTCGACTTTGCCCCCAGCGTCTTCGAGCAATATGCACCGAGTCGCGGTGGGACAGGCCTAGGCCACTGATTTCGTCTGCGCGGGAGTTGACGAAGATGTTTTTGTGGTCGCCACCTTGGGGCGGTGGTGCAGATCATAAGAGGGTTCTAGTTTGCAACTGGGCCAACAAACACGCTGGCTTGCGTCACTAACGGGCAGTTGCTTCAAGGCTCGCTGCTCGGGGCTACCCCGCTAGCCGGTAGGCGTTCTGCGGGCGTTCAACAATCCCTAAATCAGACCAGTGAAGACGCCATGGCGCTGCAGTCGTGTGTCAATCGTCAAGGGGCGTTGCGAAGTGACGCGTATGGATTCATCGCATGCCGAAGCAAGCGCGGGTGGCAACCAACGGAAGGGCGAAGGCCAGGCCGAATACCGTGTTTAGGACAGCGTTAGGCCATAGCCCGGTCCACAACGACACGATCGTGTCTGGCACAAACCAGCCCACCAATGAGAGCACGAAAAGATTCCAGCCATGACGCTCGCCGCGGTTGAAGGGGCCGTGCAAGGTCAGCCACAGAGCCAATCCCCAGCCCACCATGACTGAGCCCATTACACCGTGCGCAAGCGTGAGGTAGGGCTGAACAGCAGGGCCAAAGGTGGTTAGAGCGCCGACCTCGCCGTACATCATGAGGCTGAAGCCTTTGCGGGTCAGTTCCGGCAGTGCAGCCAGCGCAAGTCCGAAAAGAATGGTTCCCGCGGTGACCGCCTGCAGCCACCGAAACCAGAAGGGGGAGATCAGATCAATCGTCTTGCGAGCAATCTCGGGCGAAGTAGGCATACGTCCTCATGCGATGGGTGGTTGTGGTGCCCATGTTGGCCGGTCGAGATAGGTCGCACAATGACTTGCGAAGTAAGCACCGTCCCAAACCTTGCAACTAGGATGAACCCATGGATAGGCTCAGCTTCGGCGATCACCTCAGGACGTGGCGGCGCGTTCGGCGTCTCAGTCAAATGGACCTCGCTACTGTGGCGGGTGTGTCGGCACGACACGTCAGCTTTCTCGAGACGGGCCGCTCCCAGCCCAGTCGCGAGATGGTGCTCAAGTTGGCACAGTCTCTCGATGTGCCTCTGCGCGAGCGAAACCCCATGCTGGAGTCGGCAGGCTTTGCTCCGATGTACCGCGCACGGGCCTGGGATGATCCAGACCTCCTCCCCGCCATGCGATCAGTTCAGACAGTTCTCATGGCACACATGCCACACCCCGCAATGGCGCTTGATCGCGTGTACAACGTGGTTGCGGCGAATGACGCCGCCACGGAGCTCCTGCGAAGGCTCATGCCGCATGGCGATACCGCCACGATCAATGTGATCCGCGCAACACTTCACCCGGATGGCCTCGCGCCAATGATTCTTAACTTCGCCGACTGGCGTGCCGATGTATTGATGCGCCTTGGCCAGCAGGTACAGACGACAGGCGATCCGGCGCTGTCAGAACTGCACCAAGAGGTCAGTGCCTACCCCATGCCCTTGGGCAAACGTGTGCCAAGCCGAGTGCGGGCTGCAGCGCGGCCGGATGTGATCCTGCCACTGGAGCTCGAGGTGGAACATCAGGTCTTGCGATTCATCACGACCTTGACTGTCTTTGGAAGCCCCCATGACATCTTGTTGCAGGAGTTGGCAATCGAGACCTTCTTTGCGGCAGACGAGAGGACGGCAGATTTCTTGAGGACTAGCGCCTCGTCAGCGGGGCGTGTACCCATCGACGGCCTTGGGTAAGCGTCATTGACGGTGCGGTTGAAATGCTGCTGTCTGGTTGTTTGCCTAGGCTTGCCGACTCTCATAGCAAGCGATGAATCGTTGCAGTTCCTGGGGGGCTCCAGTTTCGGGGAATGGAGCCATGAGGAAGTCCTCGATGTTTACTCCTCATGTGCCCGTGTACGCCGTGCGCATGGCGTTGGAGCGTTGCGGTGAGCACCCGTCTCCGTGGGCCGCCATTCAGGCGATCGCCGGCACGATCTGCAGCGTTCGGCAGACTCTTCAGACCTGGGTCAAGCAGAACGAGGGGGTATGCGGGGGGCGCAACGGCGAGTCGACCGTCGGGGCGCGGCGATTCAAGCTTCTTGTGCGCGAGGTGCGCTAGGCCAACTGGATGCGCCATGCGGGCGCTCTCCTCATCGTGGCCGGGGTGGTCCGCTTAAGCTGGCGGGCTGATGTTGAACTGCTCCCCTCCGAAATGGAGTCTCGATAGCGAGGGGTCAGGTCATCAACATACTCATCGAGTCAGCAGGCGATGGTCGAGATCATGACCAAAGCACACGGGTACGGCTCGCTTGACTTGAGCCAGCGGCGATGCAGAGCGCTACTAGCGCCGTGCCGATGTGGCACCGGAGTTAAGTATGAAGCGCTCGCCACCCACGCTGCCCAAGTCCCACTCGCCAGTAAAGTCCGCTCGAGCCTCATCGGCGCCCCGCAGCACCGCTGCTAAGCCGGTCCTCAAGCCGGGTCTCAAAGTGCACCCGAAGTCGAGTCCTGCTGTGAATCCGCGATCGACCTCCAAGTCCTCCCCGCGGCCCTCGCTTCGAGCTTCTTCCCCATCCGCTCCCAAGACCGCCCGCAAGGCCGCTGCGTCCCCTCCGTCTGAGTCTGCCACCAAGCAGTCGCAGTTGATTGCTCTATTGCGGTCGGTGAAGGGTGCAACCATGCCCCAGATGACGCAACTCACGGGATGGCTGCCGCACACCGTTCGTGGAGCCCTCAGTGGCTCTTTGCGCAAGCGTCTTGGCCTGAACGTGAGGCACAGCTGGGAGGATGGGGTGCGCGTTTATCGGATCGTCGCCGCTGGCGAGGTGGGGGTCCGATGAGCTTTCCCGCAGAAATCCTCACTGAAGATCGACCAGTCCTGGTGGCTAGGTGGCGATCCGCGTTCGACCGCGAGCCTCCGCCGCGGGTGCACACCAGCCTCATGCGCCGGGTCTTGGCCTGGCAGGCCCAGGTTGACGCTGCGGGCCTCAAGGTGGCAACGTCGGCAAGTCTCCCTCCGCGGCGTCCCGGCAAGGTTCCCGTCCTACCCCCCGGCACGCGGCTGCTGCGCGAATGGCAGGGCGCCACCTACGAGGTGCGCGTTCTGCCGCACGGATTTGAATACGACGGCAAGACCTACACCAGCCTCACCGCCATCGCCCGCGCGATCACGGGCACGCCTTGGTCCGGTCCGGCGTTCTTTGGGGTCAAGCGCTGATGGCGGTGAAGT
>Ga0075157_10000912_pt1 | contig 20156 bp, 21 predicted proteins | sample JI81BgreenDNA_FD_70967 | JGI IMG/M metagenome (GOLD analysis project Ga0075157, IMG submission 70967) | Wastewater effluent complex algal communities from Wisconsin, to seasonally profile nutrient transformation and Carbon sequestration -... | ecosystem: Engineered > WWTP > Effluent > Algae...
TTAGATCCCGTATATTGACGGATAGAAACCTTATACTTTTTTTTCAAGCCATGAAACCCAATACTAGGGACATCATCAATTAGAACATGTGGGGTAAAATACTTCGATAAACGGCTAGCAAATATGCTGGTATCCACCAAACCTTTTAAGTTTAAAGAAATCCAATCCACTTTTAAATTTTCCGAATCAAAATTCGTTAGATTCATATTTTTCAGATTTTATCCTCCTAATTATTTCGATAACTTATCAACTGACAGAAGACTAAGAAAGGTAACTATAGAACGAAAAGTTCACGCTATTAGCCCATAGTAATCTTTGTTTGTAAGAAAAGAATGAGTATTAAAATTTTCATAAAGAATAATACCATCTGAAATATTAGAAGTAGTCAAATTATGAATATTTATCCTACTTCCATCTGTGAGAAGTAATCCCTCGTCCTCAATAAGTTGATATTGTTGAAAAATCTTAATCAGATAAATAAAGATTTGTTTGACTTCTTTGATTTTTTGATTAGAGACTCTAGAGGTGTTAAAGAATTGTCTGATATTAAAGCTTTTATGAGCATCTTTGGAACTGAATGTTTTAATGAATTCAATCCTAACCAACCTTTCATACTAATAAATAATTGGACCCTGGTTGTTTAAAAACTGTTACACGATGAATCCCAGCCAATCGATCCATCTCAATTATTGTTTGATGCTGAAAAGTAAGAATTTGCATAGAATCAGAGTCATTGAAAATTTCTACAAAAATATTCCGTTGGAATTGTTGAAGAAATTTTTTAACCTGGTTAGTCTTATAAAAATTATTAGTTGACTTAAATATACAATCACATTCATCACTAAAATCCTTAACTCTAAATATAATGACTCGATAATCTATGTTTTCGAACTTTTGAATATCATAGTTTAACTTTTTAGTAAATTTTCTAAATTTTAAAAACATTATAAAATGTTTGATTGATATAGCTGATAATTTATATTTCTCAGATTTTATAGAATCTGTTGAAATGTAAGGTACAATTGGACTTCTAGTATTATTAACTATTGGTCTTACCTTCTGAGAGAGCCAATCGGTATATTTACTTTTTAGAGGCAATAGTTTCCAAAAATAATTTAAGAACTCTCTGATTAAGGAATCTTCTAGTTTTTCGAAATTATTGGTTAGTAAATCAGGCTTATAGTCTGCAATCAGTTTTCTCCGAATTTCCATTTCAAATTTCAAAAACTTCCCTTTCCGGCCAACATCATAAATTTTGGCAGAGTTTTTTTTTGATACCCTTCATATATGGTCATGAAAAGAATCGAGAAATCTTCTGCATTAATTTTCTCCTCTAAAAAATTCTTACTTAATTCTACATATTCATCTTTTTCTGCAGAATGCAAATTTTCTACGATTCTTACCAAAAATTTTAATAGGACGTCAAACGTTTCAGGATCTTCTTTAAGGAAAGATTTTTTATTTTTTTCTAACTCGTTTGAGTATTTTAATAGTTTTAAAAAATTTTGTTGCTTGTTCATCGTGTTTGTCTTACAAATATTTAAAAATTTCAGAACTAATCTAATCGATTTTGACCACACAGAATGTTTATTTTCACCCCACTTATTAGTTGGGCCTTATTAATTTTGCTCGCATTTGGACCTTCTGTTTCTAGAGCTACAACTCTGCCAGTTTCCTCGGAAAGATAAATTCTGCCTAATGTGCCACGAATATTAACATTTTCAAAAACGATAAGAAAATTCTCTGAGACTTTCCCGAAATTGAATTCGATTATAGGAATTAATTCTAGTTCGAATTTGTGGATATTTGGTTGGTTTTTGATTCGGATCAGGTACTAAAGTATCATGAATACCGAATGAATACCCATGCTTGCTCAATAAATGATCTACGGATGAATTTACAATTTTAGCTTCATAACCATCAAAAGATATAATTTTTTCACTAGAATTCGGTAAATTTTTACTGCCATATCCTGGATTGGCTTCTTCGAGAGCGCCACTGTAACAATTTCGACCTTAGAACCTATTGAGGATAAGTCTGGTACGACTAAGGCTGGAGCGGTCGATTGGTAGACCCACGAAGCTAATGTCAAAGCAATAGCAATTCGAAAAGATCGCAAAAGTCGGTTGTGCGCTCTTAAATTAGAAGATTTGTAAACAAGCCAAAAAAAAGATTACGAATATTTCACCAAAAGCTACTGACATGAATAAAACTTTCCCTTTCAATGATATCATATTACAATTTAAGATACGAATTATTGTTTCTCTGTAATTAAAATACAATTTCTTAGAAAAAGATTTTATTTCAAGAATTCACTAATATTAATTCGAAATAATGTATAATAGTAAATTGAAAACTCATACTTACTAAATAGACAAATATCAACTATTTTTTATTTTTTTATGAGAGTTTCGTAAATTTTCGTCTCCCAGCAAGGAGAAAATTAATGGCAATAAGCTCAACTGACCGTCGCGCAAAAAATGTGCAAGTTTTTGTTGAAAAAGACGCTGTCGAAACTAGCTTTGAAAAGTGGGCTCAACCAGGTCATTTTTCAAGAACGTTAGCTAAAGGTCCAAAAACAACTACTTGGATTTGGAATTTACATGCAGATGTTCATGATTTTGATAGTCAAACAAGCTCACTAGAAGAAGTTTCTCGTAAAATCTTCAGTGCGCATTTTGGACAATTAGCAATTATCTTTTTATGGATAAGTGGAATGCACTTCCATGGTGCATATTTTTCTAACTATTCAGCATGGTTAAATGATCCAATTAATATCAAACAAAGTTCGCAAGTCGTTTGGCCAATTGTTGGTCAAGAGATTTTAAATGGAGATGTTGGTGGTAATTTCCAAGGTGTTCAAACAACATCAGGTTGGTTCCAAATGTGGAGAGCAGAAGGAATAACTAGTGAAGTTGAACTATATTGGATTGCTATCGGTGGTTTAGCCATGTCAGCAATCATGTTATTTGCTGGTTGGTTCCATTATCATAAAGCTGCTCCAAAATTAGAATGGTTCCAAAATGCTGAATCAATGATGAATCATCATTTAGCAGGTTTATTAGGATTAGGTTGTTTATCGTGGGCTGGTCACCAAATTCATGTTGCTTTACCAATTAACAAATTATTGGATGCGGGTGTAGCACCACAAGAAATTCCATTACCTCATGAATTTTTAATTAATCGTGATTTAATGAGTCAATTATATCCAAGTTTTGGAAAAGGCTTAGCACCATTCTTCAGTGGTCATTGGGGTGAATATTCAGATTTCTTAACATTCAAAGGTGGATTAAATCCGATCACAGGTGGATTATGGTTAAGTGATATTGCTCATCATCATTTAGCTTTATCTGTCTTATTTATTTTCGCTGGTCATATGTACCGTACTAATTGGGGTATTGGTCATAGTATGAAAGAAATTTTAGAAGCTCATAAAGGTCCATTTACAGGTGAAGGTCATAAAGGGTTATACGAAATTTTAACAACATCATGGCATGCTCAGTTAGCAATTAACTTAGCGATGGTAGGATCATTAAGTATTATCGTAGCTCATCATATGTATGCTATGCCACCATATCCATACATCGCAACGGATTATGCAACACAACTTTCATTATTTACACATCATATGTGGATTGGTGGATTCTGTGTAACAGGTGGTGCGGCTCATGGTGCAATTTTCATGGTTCGTGACTATACACCGGCTAATAATTATAATAACTTATTAGATCGAGTTTTACGACACCGTGATTCAATTATCTCACATTTAAATTGGGTTTGTATCTTCTTAGGTACACACGCTTTTGGATTCTACATTCATAATGACACAATGCGTGCATTAGGTCGTCCACAAGATATGTTCTCAGATAAAGCGATCCAATTACAACCAATTTTTGCTCAATGGATTCAAAACATTCATTTATTAGCTCCTGGAACAACGGCTCCAAATGCTTTAGCAACAACAAGTTATGCTTTTGGTGGTGAAGTTGTAGAAGTTGGTGGTAAAATTGCAATGATGCCTATTAAATTAGGAACAGCCGATTTTATGGTTCATCATATTCATGCTTTTACAATTCACGTAACCGTTTTAATTTTATTAAAAGGTGTATTATATGCACGTAGTTCAAAATTAATTCCAGATAAAGCAAATTTAGGTTTCCGTTTCCCTTGTGATGGTCCAGGTCGTGGTGGTACATGTCAAAGTTCAAGTTGGGATCATGTCTTCTTAGGCTTATTCTGGATGTACAACAGTATTTCGGTTGTTATCTTCCATTTCAGTTGGAAAATGCAATCAGATGTATGGGGTACAATTACACCAGACGGTAGTATTTCACATATAACAGGTGGAAACTTTGCTCAAAGTTCGATTACTATTAATGGGTGGTTACGTGATTTCTTATGGTCACAAGCTTCTCAAGTAATCCAGTCATATGGTTCTGCTTCATCAGCTTATGGTTTAATTTTCTTAGGTGCACATTTCATTTGGGCATTTAGTTTAATGTTCTTATTTAGTGGTCGTGGCTATTGGCAAGAATTAATCGAGTCAATTGTTTGGGCACACAATAAATTAAACTTTACTCCAACAATTCAACCACGAGCGTTAAGTATTACCCAAGGTCGTGCCGTTGGTTTAGCACATTACTTACTTGGTGGTATTGGTACGACATGGGCGTTCTTCTTAGCTCGTGCAGTTTCTATTAGTTAAAAAACATACTTCGAATTTGGAAAAATTGTCTTCCAAATTTCTTCAAAAAAGACGAGTCTAAAGGAAAAAAACTTTCTAACTTTTTCATTCATAATTAATATTTATATAAAAAGGCATCTAACAATTATGGCAACTAAATTTCCAAAGTTTAGCCAAGCCCTTGCACAAGATCCAGCAACACGAAGAATTTGGTATGGTATCGCTACCGCACATGATTTAGAAGCACATGATGGAATGACAGAAGAAAACTTATACCAAAAGATCTTCGCGTCACACTTCGGTCATTTAGCTGTAATTTTCTTATGGACAGCAGGAAATTTATTTCATGTCGCTTGGCAAGGTAACTTTGAAAAATGGGTCGCAAACCCATTAAAAGTCAAACCAATTGCGCACTCAATTTGGGATCCACATTTTGGAGAATCAGCATTAAAAGCATTTAGTAAAGGTAATTCATATCCTGTGAATATTGCGTATTCAGGTGTCTACCAATGGTGGTATACAATTGGATTTAGAACTAACCAAGAATTATACTTAGGGGCGATTGGTTTATTAGCATTATCAAGTGTTTTATTATTTGCAGGTTGGTTACATTTACAACCGAAATTCCGACCAAGCTTATCATGGTTTAAAAATAATGAATCACGTTTAAATCATCATTTATCGGGATTATTAGGGGTAAGTTCTTTAGCATGGACTGGTCATCTTGTTCACGTAGCAATTCCTGCTTCACGTGGTGTTCATGTTGGTTGGGATAACTTCCTAACAACACCTCCACATCCAGCAGGTTTAACTCCGTTTTACACAGGGAACTGGACTGTTTACGCTGAAAATCCAGATAGTGTAGAACATGTCTATGGAACAAGTGAAGGTGCAGGAACAGCTATTTTAACATTCTTAGGTGGTTTCCATCCTCAAACACAAGCATTATATTTAAGTGATATTGCTCATCATCAATTAGCAATTGCTGTTGTCTTCATTATTGCTGGTCATATGTATCGAACAAACTTCGGTATTGGTCATAATATGAAAGAAATCTTAGATGCACACCGTCCTCCTGGAGGTCGATTAGGTGCAGGTCATGTAGGGTTATTTGAAACCATTACAAATTCTTTACATATGCAATTAGGATTAGCATTAGCTTCTTTAGGTGTAGCAACATCTTTAACTGCACAACATATGTATGCGATAACACCTTACGCATTTTTATCAAAAGATTTTACTACTGAAGCTGCATTATATACGCATCATCAGTATATTGCTGGATTCTTAATGGTAGGTGCTTTTGCACACGGGGCAATTTTCTTTGTTCGTGACTATGATCCAGAATTAAATAAAAATAATGTGTTAGCTCGAATGTTAGAACATAAAGAAGCTATCATTTCACATTTAAGTTGGGCTTCCTTATTCTTAGGCTTCCATACATTAGGTTTATACATTCATAATGATACTGTTGTAGCCTTTGGACAACCAGAGAAACAAATTTTATTTGAACCATTATTTGCAGAATATATTCAAGCAGCTTCAGGAAAAGCAGTTTATGAATTTAATACTTTATTATCTTCATCAACAAGTCCTGCAACTATCGCTGGTAATCAACTTTGGTTACCTGGTTGGTTAGAAGCAATCAACAATAGCAAAAATGATTTATTCTTAAAAATTGGTCCTGGTGATTTCTTAGTTCATCATGCGATCGCCTTAGGTTTACATGTGACGGCCTTAATTCTTGTAAAAGGTGCACTGGATGCTCGTGGTTCAAAATTAATGCCAGATAAAAAAGACTTTGGTTATAGCTTCCCATGTGATGGTCCAGGCCGTGGTGGTACATGTGATATATCAGCTTGGGATGCATTCTATTTAGCAATGTTCTGGATGTTAAATACCATTGGATGGGTTACATTCTACTGGCATTGGAAACATATGACAATTTGGGGTGGTAATCCAGGACAATTTGATGAGTCATCAAACTACATCATGGGTTGGTTAAGAGATTATTTATGGTTAAATTCATCACCACTAATTAATGGATATAACCCATTTGGGATGAATAATTTATCAGTATGGGCTTGGATGTTCTTATTTGGGCATTTAATTTGGGCAACAGGCTTTATGTTCTTAATTTCATGGCGTGGTTACTGGCAAGAATTGATTGAAACTTTAGTATGGGCTCATGAACGTACACCACTTGCGAACTTAGTTCGTTGGAGAGATAAACCAGTAGCTCTTTCAATTGTACAAGCTCGATTAGTTGGTTTAGTTCACTTTGCAGTTGGATATATATTAACATATGCAGCATTTGTGATAGCTTCTACTTCAGGTAAATTTGGTTAAAAATATTGACTGATTATTTAACAAGATAATAAAAGAAATAAAAAATTTTATTTCTTTTATTATCTGATTAATTCTCAAACAAAAAAATTCAATGGAAACTAAATTAATGGTTCGACTGAAAATTGGAAAATCGAATCTTATTATCTTGTAGTTGTATAAGGCGGTATTGAAAAAACGAATGAAATTGAGAAAATTTATATTCCCAGTCTTAACGTTAGAATCAGAACAAGCTGTTTAGCTAAAGATTGTGGTTATAAGGACCACGTCTGTGCGAGTTTAAATGGGAGACGGAGAAGTAGGGTATCGGACATCGTTGGATTCATTTTCGGAAGTATTTTCTCTACTAGATCGCTAACTTTTAGAATATGTTCTGTCACTGTTGAATATAGAAGTATCAGATGTGACTGTAAAAAATACTGTCCTATTTAGGGCGGTATCGTTCCGACTGGAGAAGGTATTAAAGAAGGATTTAAATCTCATATAAAAAAATAATAAATCCAAATTCTATTTGGTTTGTCAATTTTAGATCGTATGAATTTTGTATTGGAGTTTTAGTAGTAATAGTCCATATTTTAATAACCTAGCCCGTTTAAATTGTGACAGACCATTCTTTCCTCAACAATTTTCCAAATTTTTTAACTAATTGTTACTCATATATTTCGTAACTGAAGTTGCGAAATATATGAATATTTTTCCTAGAAATAGAAACCTAACATATCAGGGAAAAATCGATTGATTTCAATAATAAAACCAGCAGTAAACGATAGCCAAATTGTTAAAAGAACAGGTGCAGTTGATAAATATTTTTGAAAATTTTCCATAAAAATTTTAGTTACGTATATAAAAAAGAAAGTTAACTTAAGAACTAATAAAATTAGCGAGGAGATACTGTTACTTCGCTGTCCGGAGCTACTAGTTCGCCACTTATTAATTCTTGCCAAGCAGAAATTGGCCAAATATAACCTGTTGTCATAATTTTTAGCGCCAATGGAACATTGATAATAATTTCATTTTCGCTTGGATTTTTAGTAGTACTTACAGCACGTAAATATTTTCTACCTACCCAACCTATCCATCCAGAAATATAGATAAATCCGAAACCTGGTAGAATAAATTCCGCTGCGTGGCTCCATCGACCATCTGCAACTAAATGCGGTAAACCATCTGTACCACATAGTAAATCTGACCGACTGTATTTTTCGAAGCGAGCTTGTGTTCGTTCAATTTGTTGTTTTAAAGCTAAGGCAGGAGGTGAATCCGCTTCATATTTACTCATTCGTTGCTCTAATTTTTTTACGCTTCCATTTAATCGTTTCGTGAAAGCTGGTGAATCACTACATTTTGTTAGACCACCAATATCGGCTAACGCTGCATGAGGAGCAAGTGTTAATAATACTACGCACAGTAAAGTTATAAAATTAAAACGTTTCATTACAAAATAAAAATTAAAATTATTAATTTAGTAAAAGAGTTCAAAGACATAAAAACTTCTATTATTATATACTATATATTATATATAATAATAGAAGTTTTTTAAGTAAAACAGGATATTTTTAAATATGTTTGGAATTCGAAAAATTAGTAATATTCTTTCTAGTGTTAATGCTACTTTAGCCAAGGCTAATCAAACAATTCATGGTTCTACAGCTGCTACTGCCAAAACTACAGAGCATGTTAAATCTGCTGCTAGTGGTATTATGACAGCTAAAGGAGTGAAAGACTGTGTTGTTGCATATCAGTGTAATGATTATCTATGCCTTACTATCTCTGGACTTGGAACATGTGCTGATATGACTAACCTTATTTTTGGAAATATTCCAGGCCTCAAACGATTTACACCTATCAGTACTTATCTATCTGTTGGTTGTAAATCATTTGTTCATATGTGCAGAACGGGTAACATTACTTTTTCATGCAATGACTTATTAGACTAAGGTCAAGATTATCAAATCTAAAAAAATATTCAAACGAGCTAGAAAAAAATAAAAAATCTTTATTGAAAGAAGATCCTGAAGCGTTTAAAGCCCTATTAAAATTTCTGTTAATAATTGAAGAAAATTTGCATTCTGCAGAAAAAGATAAATATGTGGAATTAATTAAGGATTTTCTAGATGAGAAGATTAATGCAGAGGATTTCTCGATTTCTTTCATGGCCATGTATGAAGGTATAAACCAAAAACTTCGCCAAATGAAAAAAGATTTTAAATATTTTTTATTGAGTGTGTTAGAATATTAAAAGTGATCTATAATACTAACTAAGAATCCCGTAACACCTTAATATTAATATTAACAACTCTTATTAGACTTAAGAGTATAGGTTTCTTTTCCCTACAAAATTACTAATAAAATTCATATTATACCTGTATTCTCAGTAATTACGGGTATTCTTAACTTGCAAAAAGGGTCCGTCATTTTTTTTAACGCGGACTCTTTTTGCAAGTAAACTTTCAATTCAATTTTATTTCTTTTGACTGAATTTTTTCATAAAAACAAATAGTATCATATTCGGTAAACCTAGAGGTAGAAAGTTTAGTTAGTTTAGCTTCCTTTCCGGTTTTTGAAATTAACTTAAATCTTGAATCAATTAAATCTTTTTTTTGTAAATCGTTAAAAATAATAAGAATATCTTTTTTAATTTTTGCGATTTTTTGATTGGATCTGTGAAATTGACTTAAAAAATCTTTAATTGGCATCCGCTTTTCGACTGCACTTGAACTAGAACTTTCAATGAATAAAAGTTTTATTTTTACCATATAATTCCGACAATAATCATTATATGTTGGTAAAAAAAGAATAGATTCCGGTAAGTAAAATGGATACCTATATTGGTAAACTTTTTCTGCTATTACCATTTCACCAATAAAGGGCCCCTTTCGAATTTTAGTAAACTTGATATCGGCCAACATTGATTTACTTTGAAATCTTTTTTCCACCGGATTTTCCGAAAAAATCGTCATCCGCGGACTTTGCTGATGCATTATATCAGTTATTTTAGCTAATTTTCTTGCATCAATTTTATCTAAAGAGATACCGATAAAATTAAAAAAATCTTCTGCCTGAAAATTAATTTTCACAAATCCTAAACTTCGCTCCAAGATTTGAATTTTATCTTTTCGTTGATCTAAAAAAGAAAGAAGCTGGATAAAACAAAATGTTTCTGGTTTTTTATCGAAGTTTTGATAAATATTTCTAGTTAACTTAGGTTTTAAATAACTTAGTGTTAATGAATCTGATAAAAACCTAGTCATCCGTAATTTTCTTCCCCCTACTACTAACCATTCGGTAAAAGGATTCTCAAAAACCAAGTAGTTCCACAAATATTCCTAATAACATCTGATAGAGCTGTCTTCAAACTTTTCCAACTGGTTTGAAAAAAGAAAACTTTCTCGCTTTTTTGTTTCTTGTTTTTTAATTTCAAGTTCAAATTCTAATCCATTTCTTTTTTGATAAATTCGAAGATGCTTCGAACTTTGACGACTTCCAATCCGTAATAGATACCCACCTCTTTTCTTTCCATAAGACAAACTATAGAAAATATTTTTCCTTTTTTCTTCCAGATTTTTCACGCAATCCTGCAAAAAATATTTCACCGAACTTTTGTCAGAATCATTAATCTTTTCGAAGTAGTAAAAATCAAATCGACTTAAGCTAAGTGATCCTAATTTGAAGATTTCCCAATCCACTTTTTTTTCTTGGACCAACTTCTAAAAGTGAGCCCCATTTTCACCCGAAAAAATTAGTTTTGTGCCCGACCAATACTTCAGACAATTTTGAACAAATAGGACATTAAATTTGTTTGCAGGGCGACTGATAAGACTTTGGCTACTTCTTTTACCAGACTCTCGAAAGGTCGAATTTAATTCCAATTTTTTATCAAAATAATTAGCGAGCGCTTGAATTTCCTCCAAATCGTAAAGCCCTTCGATAGAAATTTCTAACCAGTGCACTACTAAATTTTCAGTATCAAAAGTTAATTTATTTTGCTTCATTTTTTTCCTACGGTTTGACTAATCTAAGAAAGGACACAGGGAGTCAGTTTCGTACCTTCCTGAGTCGTAGACAGCCTGCTAAGAGATGATTTTGTTATTTGTTAACGGCCATTCTCGACTTTATCACCACTGATTTCCAACATCCGGTCCTGCCTTTCTTTTTCAGAAATATTTTCTACGTATTGGGAAGTTGTATCAATTTTTGCATGACCAATTGCTTGGCGAACAAATTCAATATCATTTCTATCTCGCCATAATTGTGTGATAAAACCGACTCGAAAACTATGACTGGATATATATGGATTCTGATCCATTTTCCGAGCGCAGTCTTTCATGAATTTATTAATTAAATTGGTAAAGGCTTCTCGTGATAATGGTTTCTTCGAATTCTCGGCTGTAAAAATATAGAAATCACTATCTTTAAAAAGTGCCAGAAATTCAAAATCTGAGCGTCTCTCTTTCATAATTTTCGCTCCTTCTTTAGTTAAGAATGCTTTATGATTCGCAGGACCTCGTTTGGCTCGATCAATGCTGATCCAATCCTTGGTAAAAAGACTTTCCACTTGGTTCATTTTTAACGGCAGCAACTCACTGATTCGAATTCCGGTAACTAACAATAAAGCTAAGGCTAATCGCAATCGAGCACTTTGATATAAATTGCTATACTTCAATTTTTGAGAACTTTGAATTAATGAATCATAGATTTCTGCCGTAATCGGTTCTCTCTTTGGTAATCGTCTTCTATTTTTCCATTTCTCTTTTTTCTCTTGTAGTAATCGTTCGCGTTCTTTTCGCTCCTGAAGTTCTTGCGTTACAATTTCAAGCTGTTCTTGTAGTTGGTTTAGTTGTTCTTCCAAGGCTTTATTTTGATCTTTTAACTCCGCATTTAATTCGGCATTTTGAATCGCTAAGCCGACAAATCCGTCTTTCATGATGGATTGAGTTTCCATATGACCTTCTGCCATTAATGAGAAAAGTTGTTGCAACTTTTCATTACGACCCACATCGGAATCAATAATTTTTGTGAATTCGCTTTCAACTTTTTGAATCGAATCACCAGCAACTTTGAAAATCATAGACCTATCCTTTTTGAATATTTAAATGTCTTACTAGAACTATTACTTCTTTCATCGATTCGACGAAAGAAGCAAGTATAGATTCTAAAGGCCAAATAAAGCCCCTGAAGTGATAAAAATTGATCAGCATAGTGATTCCAGCCTAAACCCTCAGAGTGCTAATTTACTCCCATTGAATTCTTAAAATAACTATTTATCAAAAGTTATTTTTCTATAAATTCTAATAAAAATCCACAAAAAAAGAAATGTGTAAGCTGGACTTCGAATGTTCGTAATCGTCTCAATTATCTCGTTAATTTGTGAATGAAAGTAATCTGAAAAAAAGTTCATAATCCATTCTATTATTTCCATTTTGATTTTATTAAATAAATAATTTTAACTTACCTACGTTGTAAAATTTAGATCCTTAAATTGATTAAAATCTTTGCAAAGTTAAAAAAAAGCTATTCGAAACTATTAATTTTAATTAAAAAATGACTCATCGTCATATAGACAACTAGTATCCTCCCAGGAATTTGGACGTGAATTTCGTTCTGGACGTTCACAGATATCTCCTTGCATAGAATCAGGAACAAATTCACGCGTTAATCCAGCACCCCGAACTTTAGAAACATCTATATTTTGTTCACGGGCAGTTTGTTTAAAAATTTCCAAATTGAGCTTTTCCTGCTGATTCATAGTTACTGCAGTATCAACCATTTCATCCATGTAACCATCCGCAATTTTATTAGAAGCAGCACCTGCTCCGAATGATCCTACATCACCACCGATTTCAGATGCGAAATTAATTGTCATTGTATCTTGAGCAACTTGCCAAAGCCGATCTCGCCATTGAACATCACTTTGGGCTGTTTCTAAATATTCTTTTGCAACACGTAAGTTATCCAATGGATTTTGAAGTTTATCGGCAATATCTGGCATATCACTTGACATACAACTTCCAGCAGTAAAAGAAGCCCATCGGCGCGGATTTATAGGCACTAAGGCTTCAGCAAAAATAGATGAACTTCTTTTCGCAGAAATTTTTTGTGGCTTGGGATCCATAATATCTTTAGATGATGATTGAACTGAAATCGAAAGTTCTGATTTTACCGGTTTTTGTGTTTCCGTTAAAAGCCTTAAAAATTTTGGATTCCCTATTATGGGTTCCATTTTATCAATAATTCCAATAATTCCAATAACAATTTTATTAAAACTCTTCTCAGTAAAACTTTTTGAATCTTCTACAGATTTGGAAGCTAGATTCTTTTGTAATTTGTCAAATCTCACCGATTCTTTTAAAGTCTCATTGATTTTGTCTAAATTTTGATCAGTATTTTCTGGTAAATTACCCACACCACCTCTTAATCCATTAATTAAATGTATTAAATGTTTTGAACTAATATCATCTTTCACATTTCCAGTTTGAACATTTAAACCTCGATTGTGATAATCCTTAAGAGTATTTAATTTTTGATTTGAGATACTGGATATTATTCTTTCATGAGACGGTTTATCTGAATATGATTGATTAATTAATTCTAGGTCACTCATAAACAAGCTAGAATTTATAAGAATAGTGATACTAATATAAATTACTCCTGTTTTTAAAATTAGCGTTATTTGTTTCCCATCTTCTATGTCTTTAAGACACATAAAACCTAAATCCTGACGGTCCTTAATATAACCTAGGTACATCTTTTCTCCTTTATTAATCACTTTACAACAAGTTTACCCCCAGAGAAACAGTTGGAAAGATAGATAAAAGTCTAATTAATACCTATCTATTTTACTCTTTTAATAAATATTTATTATCTCTTACCATCACTAAAAGAGAATTTTGAATACACTTATTAATAAACCCTATATCATATTACATATCTAGTTAGTATTATAATAGATCACTTTTAATATTCTAACACACTCAATAAAAAATATTTAAAATCTTTTGAATTGTCAGATTTTTTAGTCGAAAGTAAAGCATGCAGAATTGGTAATTCACTTGCACGTACCTATGGTTATTGTGATAGTTTTAATCCAGATTCCAATTCACGCATGGCTGATGAAGAAGAATTAATAAATTGTGTACAAATTTTGTTATTCGAAATGCAACAAACTTAAATTTTGATAATATCCTTATTTAAGCTTTTTGAAGAATGATTATACAATCAGAAACAAATAAATTCCTTCCAAGACTTAATATTAGGGAAATCGGCATATAATACTAACTGAGAATCCCGTAACATGTTTGACGTGATTCCCTACTCAAGCGAATTGATACTGGTTTAATCTTGAGTTTTTTTACACCTATATTATTAGACATGACATATTCCAATTATGGCTAAAAAGAACGAAAACTCATATAACGAAGTTGTGTCAACCGACGTTAGGATAGAAAATATTTCATTGAAAAAAAGAGCCTTAAAGAAGCTTGGTCAAGTTGGTCTAGGTTTATTTTCTGCTGCCCTTGTAATTGGATCTACAGTAGCTCCAGCTGGAGCTGTGGATGCTGCTGATGCGGCAAAAGATGTAGTAGGGTCTGAAGGGGGTAAGGAAGCTCTAAATTAAGCCTTGAAGGTTGCACGAAGTAAACCTGCTCTGTCTATTGCCGCAGGTATTACTTGTATAGCATGTATGCCAGCAGCAGGAGTTGCAGCAAGCCCTAGTATGTGCGTAGCATGTGGTATTTTAATTGCTAAAACTTTAGGTTAACAGAATTGACTGTGAATACTGCTATTAGTGATATTTGTTTTGATTCAGGAGGCTTAAGAATAGATTATTTGAGTTTAAATTGTAAATTTAAACTCAAATAATCTTGAACAAATTAAAAGAGTCGCTAAATTATTGTCTGGTACCTTGAATTGTCGATGTATTTTATTCGATCAGTCAGACAGTAAGAGATAATTATTAATTGGGGATAATAGATGTCTTTTGACAGCTGAATTTGTCGTCAATTCAACCAGGTATTAGAACGGAACCATTTTACGTTTTAAGGGACGACATGCGGAATTGTTCTATGGCTATTTGAAATTACAAATCTTTGATTGGTCTGTTTTTGATTTAGAACATACAAATCTTGGTCGAATTGATTTGTATTACGATCGAAAGTTAAAACAATGTGAGAAAGATCTACACCTTTTCTTTAAAAATTCTTTTCTGCTAATTAATAGCAGAAAAGATAACCAAAGCGCCAAACTAGGTTCTAATATTCTAAGGGTTGGTAAACGGTCAAGCTCTAACTTTTTTAGGGTTTACCCGAAATCAAACGGGAAAGAACTTCGATTCGAAATTGAATTGAAAAAAACTGTCATTAAAAAATTTCAACATTATTTGTTTACGGATCAATTCACCATATTTGAGGAGCTTCTCGTTAGGCATTTTTATAATCAGGCTACAAAGCTATTTGACGTCGAAAACTCTTATTGTGATTGGTTATTGACGAATTTTAGACATGTGAGGGAACCAGCAATACAAGAAATATTAATAAATTCTTTATCAACAAGTTACCTGGTTAATAAACTTGAGCATAACTTAGCTAAGATAGAATTCTCGTATAGATTAATTCAATTACTTAATTATATTAAATCTTTAGAATTCAAATCCAGTTCAATTTCAATGGGTGATAAAACTTATAAAATCTTTAAGTTTCCGGTAAATCATTTTTTAGAATTCATAGGCAAACCAAAAAACAATCATTATCAAATTAAAAAATTGATAAAATTTTTAAAATCTTTCCAAGAAATTGAGCCTGTTACAGATAATTTTTCTGATGGTAGTTTTCGAAGTTATGTCGTTTTTCCTTATCTGAAAGTAGAGCGTAAAAAAAGTTGGTGGGTAGAGTTGTCTGTTTGTCAAGAGCTTTGTTCTTACCGATACCCATTTCACTTACCTGAGACGTTTCTAAACTATCAGAATAATTTCGAATTAAAAGTAAAATTTGTTTTATTGAAATCTTTTTGTACTGTTTCCATTAAAAAAGAATTTCCTACTCAAGAATTTTTAGGACAGGTATCTATCTCCACTTCTAAAAATGCGAAACTTAAATACTTTATTGTTTCAGTTTTGCATCAGCTTAAGGATTATAAAGTAATAGAATCTGAATTTCAAATTTTGACAAAACAGGGCGAAATAAAAAGGGTTCAAAGTTTGACAACTAATTTAGTAAGTCGATCAAAATCAATATTTTACAGAGAAAGGATCTTGAGATAAAATTAACAAATTAAACAAAAAAAGCCAACCTATTCTCTAAGCAGGTTGTGTATAATATAAAAATTTCTACCCAGTAAATAGGATTAAAATGAACTACAAAGCTATAAATATTAAGGAAATAGAGAATAAATCTAGGAATATACTAGAACTAAAGAATAGTTTCGATCAAATAACTAAGCAGGACAAAGATGAATACGAAAATATACAGTCTGCTTTAAAACTTATCTTAGAAGGGCAAAGAGTGAATCAGAAAGATATTCGATTAGGTTTTATTGGGTTAGCAAAGCAAAACAATGAACTTATGGATTTAAATAAAAAACTAAATAGAAAGTTAGACGCAACCTTAGAAGAATTATATATATTAAAAAAAGAACGAGAATAAAAAACTATTCGAAAAGAAGCTCGTGCGAATAGAAAACGATTGCCAAAACGTCAGCCAATGACACTTGAAATTTATAATCTGCTAATACAAGCAGCAATGGGTCCTAATTACAAATCAGTAAGATTAAGAATTGCTTTTTGTCTACTGCTTGTAACTGGGGTTCGAATCAACGAGTTATTAGCTTTAAAAGTTTCTCAGCTTCAAACATTGTTAGAATACCATTGGATTGCGATCGATCGTTCCAAACGGGGTCCTAGTAGTCATAAAGCTTTTTTAACACAAGAAGGTAAAAAAGTGGTAAAAAAAAGAGAAAAAGACTTTAAATTTCTTTTCCATATGAAAACTCCAGATTCATTCGTATTTACTTCTGAGTTACATCATAATAGAATGTTATGTCGTGAGACAATTACAAGGGACGTTAATCGAGTAATGCGCTCCGTTTCGAGAAGTCTGCCAGATCAGCCCTTCATTACTAGTCATAGTTTTCGAATTGGTTCTATATCTAAACTTTGGAAAGATACCAAAGATATCGAATTTGTAAAACAATCAGTCGGCCATCGAAGATTAGATACAATTTCTTCGTACGTTGATAAGTTGTCAGATCAAGAGAGACAAGAGCGATCTTCTGAATTATAAGAGTGGTTAGTTTAATTTTAGTTAAGGAGGAATGTAGAAGTTTCTGTTAGTCAAGAAAATTAGTTTTGTACCTCCAAACCTACTTGAGAAGATTCCAGACATTGAGGATCACAATGTTGATGTTTTCGTCGAGTTAGAAGATAGCTATACTTGTACAGTGGTTGTAGGAACTTGTAAGAACATACTATCTTTAATGGATAAAGAGAAAATAAACTTTTCAGAACCAAGCGAGCCTTTTATCATTGTTAGAAAATTGACGAAAGAGATTATTGAAGAAGCAGTCAAAGCTTATGTAGAAAATGATGCCTATTGATTGAAATTTCATCATTTCGCAGGAGAAGTTGATATGGACGTATTTAATAAATTACAAGCTGAACATATAGAATATCTAAAAGAATTAGACGAATTAGATAATTTCTAAATTTTAACCAAATTTAGGAATTCATTTTTTATTTCTAAACAAAAGTATTTTATTTTTCCTTTTCATCGGGAAATCTTCTATCTCCCTCCAATATGAAAACATCTTCTAAGGCCCCTTAATCGACCGCTGAGAGTATATTTGAACCAAAATTATTTTAGAATTCTCTAAGCTCTCAAAATCACCCTTATTTTTAGTTTGAGGTAGTATTTGTTTATTTGTTAGTTTGGAGCTGTTATTAGATCTAATAATAGGCTTAGAAGAGATTTTAGGCTATTAGTATTAGAGGTAAAAGAGGAAATAGTAAAGTTTTAAATTCTGAGGTCTTTGATCAGAATTTAAAACAATTTGAGATTATAAATATTGTTGAATCTTCGGCATAACATCTCGAACGAGATCCTTAAACTGTTCCTTGGTGTAGTACTCCTCTTCCAAACCTTCACATTCACGGTATACAAAGGTCATCAAACTGCCAAACCCATTTGATCTTGGATCAGGCTGAAAATCTTCTAATTTTTCAAAATCTATTTCAAATGTGTCGTGCGCATCTACGGTTTTTCTATGTAGTCCCGAGAAAGAATCGCTGAATTCTTCAGCATCAATGGAATCATTGATGAAGTTCTCCATCAATAAGGTAAATTGCCGTCTACTTTTCCAAAAAACATGCTCTTCCGATGCGCATCGGTAATCGAGTAATTCTAAATACTCGTCTTGATTTTCATCCTATAGATGTTTGCCCTGTTTTTGAAAATCTAGGAAACGTTTGAATAATTCTAAATGTCTGGATTTATTGTAAGTCATTTTTGTTTGTAATTGTAGTATCTTGAATATTTTGATTATCCATAACTGACTCAGTAAGAAAATTTCCAGTCTTTAATAAGTTCATTTCTTCCTTAAAAGTTAATCGACAAGTATTAGCAAATCGACCTGTAGATTTTTTAAAAACTGTAATTACTCGTTTGTCTTTCTCATAAATATGAACAGCCGGATACCCTCGCTCTGTCCCACCCTGATACATCGCAATATCAAACCATTGAATATTTTTTCTATTCGGCATCTCTGTGATTGAGTCCATAAAAATATCAATGTTTTCTTCTGTTCTTAAGGTTTTTGGAGCACTTTTTTCAGTTAAAGTATAGGGTAAACCATGAACTTCACCATGGTCCAGCGTCTTGACCATATCTTAGAATAAGCTGATGATGACCTTCAAGATTAATAAAACGATCTTTAGAATGTGGAAGATTTCTTCGTTCTTCCTTAGTTAAAGGAGTAAACTCTTGATGAGGCATGGCTGATGGTCGATCCATCTGCAGAGAGGTACTTGGTCGACTAGACTTCGGAAAATAATTATTAGGAGGCAAACTTGAAGTACCTTCAAATAACTGCCGATATGGAGATGGTGGGGGTTGTCTTACCGGCTGAAAGCCTGCACTTTGTTGTTACAACATCCAGATTGTGATCAGCAACCATGCAGCTTCAGTCAAATTGACACCACCCTGTAATTGATTATTCTGATTTTGATTTGGCGATTGGCCAGAAGCTAACCTTGGACGGCCAAAAACTAAAATTAAGACTAAACCTACAGATCCTAAAAACTTTCGTTTTCTATATCTTTTTCTAGAAGAAGATTATCTTTTATCTCTTTTGAAAAATCTTTTCAATTTTTTTAAAATCATAAAATTTGATCCTTTTTTAGAGTTAAAATCGATCCATCTTACCTTTCAAAACAGTCCTTACTCTGGACTAATTTTAAAGGTGTGTTAAAATCTCAAAAACGGCTTAAAAGCTTATTGACTTTACTTTAAAAGTGTGTAATTATATTGTTATTCATTTACTAAATCAAATGTAAATTATGGTCAACCCTGAGTCTCCAACTTTTCGATTTTCTGAAAAAGTTGGATATATTGTAGGTAAAATAATTAAGATTGTTGTAGTTGCTAGCGTTCTTAGCTTCGTGGGTGGAAAATTAACTGGTTCGAGACCAGTACAACCACAGCGACAGCAGCCACCTTCAACACCTTAATTTCTACATTTAGAAAAATTAAAATTAATTATTTAAATTACGTGTTATTATGCCCTGGATAAAAGAGGTTCTTGTAGACGCAGTTTTTGGTTGTGGGTTGGGAGTTGTAAAAGGTATTTGCGGAACTTCACTTTTCACGGAGTCGGAAGTCGAAGAGATTACTAATTTAAAAAAACTAGCACTTTCAGTTGTCGAAAAATCACCAGATCTGAAAACTGAATCTGTAATTTGTGATGCTATCAAAAATTGTCAAAAATCAGGCCTAGAAGCTTTTGCTAAAAGTGCTCCACCTGAAGCGGTAACTGCCAGTGTGGTGACTGCTGCTGAGTTAGTTTGTAACAAGGCATTTAAGCAACGGTTTACAGAAATTTTGATGGGTGCGTGTCTTAATATTGTTGGTTGTTAAAAAAT
>Ga0075157_10000917_pt1:0-2500 | contig 20097 bp, 16 predicted proteins | sample JI81BgreenDNA_FD_70967 | JGI IMG/M metagenome (GOLD analysis project Ga0075157, IMG submission 70967) | Wastewater effluent complex algal communities from Wisconsin, to seasonally profile nutrient transformation and Carbon sequestration -... | ecosystem: Engineered > WWTP > Effluent >...
AATTTTTTCTAGAAAGAAATTTTATCTAATTTATTGGGTTCATTTTCGTTTTTTAACACTTTTTTGTACTTAAAACTGTTTAATTTCTTTTTTATGATTCAAGACTATTTTTTTTCTTTAATTGGCTCTCTTGCTTCATTTTTGGTTCTGAGTTTTTCATGGAGTGGAATAATTTTCCAAAAAAAATTTTCATTATTTATTCGTACTTTTCTCCTTTTAGGAAATGTTTTCTTTTTTTTAACTCTTTTTATTCGATGGATTCAAGAAAAATATTTTCCTTTAAGTAACTTATATGAATCGTTAATTTTTTTATGTTGGGGAATTTCCTTTATTTCTTTTTTCTTAGAAATGAAAATAGGAAGTCGATTAATTACATTAATTTTATCTCCCATTATTTTTTTTTTAAGCGCTTTTTCTTCTTTAAGTTTACCAATTGAAATGCAAAAGGCTTCACCTTTAGTACCCTCCTTACAATCTAATTGGCTAATGATGCATGTTAGTATGATGATGATTAGTTATGCATTTTTGATTGTTGGATCTCTTTTTTCTTTGCTTTTCTTAAGTTTACAATTTTTTTCAACCTCTAGCTTACTAAAAAAAAATTTTCAAACCTTTTTTTTTCAAAAGACTTATTTATTAGAAAGTTTAGATATTTGGAGTTATCGAATTATTGGTTTAGGATTTCCTTTTTTAACTATAGGTATAATTGCTGGTGCTGTTTGGGCTAATGAAGCTTGGGGGTCATACTGGAGTTGGGATCCAAAAGAAACATGGGCTTTAATTACTTGGTTGTTTTTTGCAAGCTATCTTCATGCTCGAATTTTGAAAGGATTAAGAGGACAAAAATCTGCCATATTGGCTAGTAGTGGATTTTTCGTTTTATGGATTTGTTATTTAGGAGTTAATTTTTTATCAAAAGGTTTACATAGTTATGGTTCTTTATTAACTTAGCTAACAATTTTGCTTACATTTTTAAAAAAATATTTTTTTAAAAATGTAAGCAAATACTTTGTAAAATCTTTTTTCTTTACTCTTTATAGTTAATAAGCTAGTCCCATACTACGTGTTGTTTCACCACCTAGATAAACACGAATACTTAAAAAATCTGTTGGACATGCCGATTCGCATCTTTTACATCCAACACAATCTTCTGTTCGAGGTGCTGAAGCTATTTGTCCTGCTCGACATTCATCCCAAATAACCATTTCTAAAACATCTGTTGGGCAAGCTCTTACACATTGCGTGCATCCAATACAGGTATCATAAATTTTTACTGTATGACTCATAAATCTTTTTCTTTTTTATCTCTTATTATATTCTAAAATTAAAGAATTAAAGAAAGCAATAATTAAATTTATTAAAATTTATTAAACTCTGTCATTTTTAGACGTGTTTGGGAGATTTGCCCTAAAAAATTTTTAAAACTAATTGTTTTAGTTTTTCTTATTAACCATATTAACATATTGATATCTCCTCAAGTTGGATTCGAACCAACGACCCATCGATTAACAGTCGATAGCTCTACCACTGAGCTATTGAGGATTTTATTTAGCTTTATTTAATGAGTTGATACTTAGAGAATGTAAAACTTATTTAGTTTTTGATAGAGTAAGTTTTTTAAGTTTGATATAACTTTATTTCTTTCACCTCCCTTTTCTCATTCTACTTTAAAAAATTCAAAAAAGCAAATTTTTATTTGCTTTTTCAAATTTTTTTAATTTTTTAATCAATAGGTTTTAACTGTAAAACTGGTTCGATTTCACGATTAATTCCTTTTTCAAATCCGGCTGCTGCTGCTCTAGCACGTCCAGAATGCCACCAATGTCCTACTAATAAGAAAAATGCTAAAAAGAAATGTGAGCACGTTAACCATGAACGAGGAGAAACATAGTTAACAGAGTTAATTTCTGTAGCAACTCCAGCAACAGAGTTTAAAGAACCTAAGGGAGCATGTGTCATATATTCTGCTGCTCTTCGTTCTTGCCATGGCTGAATATCATTACGAATTTTGTTAACATCTAATCCATTTGGCCCTCTTAATGGTTCAAGCCATGGAGATCTCATATCCCAGAATCTCATAGTTTCACCACCAAAAATAATTTCTCCACTTGGTGATCTCATTAAATATTTTCCAAGTCCAGTTGGCCCTTGTGCAGAAGCAACGTTAGCACCTAATCTTTGATCTCGAACTAAGAAAGTGAAGGCTTGTGCTTGTGAAGCTTCAGGTCCTGTAGGTCCATAAAACTCACTTGGATAAGCTGTATTGTTGTACCAAGCATAAATTGAAGCAGCAAATCCCATAACAGATAATGCAGCTAAGCTATAACTTAAATATGCTTCACCTGACCAAACAAAAGCTCTTCTAGCCCAAGCAAATGGTTTAGTTAGAATATGCCAAATTCCTCCTGTTAAGCATAAGATTCCCACCCAAATATGTCCACCAACTAGATCTTCCATATTATTAATTGAAATTATCCATCCATCACCTCCAAATGGCGAT
>Ga0075157_10000917_pt1:7500-20097 | contig 20097 bp, 16 predicted proteins | sample JI81BgreenDNA_FD_70967 | JGI IMG/M metagenome (GOLD analysis project Ga0075157, IMG submission 70967) | Wastewater effluent complex algal communities from Wisconsin, to seasonally profile nutrient transformation and Carbon sequestration -... | ecosystem: Engineered > WWTP > Effluent...
GAAAAGCGTAATCGATGGACAATAAGTTTTATATTCTTATACTCAATAATTTTAGCATCGAGGGACGAAGAAGGCTAGATGATCCGGATAGTGGTTACCGGTTTAAGTATACAAGTCGATGAGAAATAGAGAAAATATTTTGAGATAAGTTACGAATACAAGATTGAAAAATCAAAGTCATACGATGTCATACTTCCAAGAAAAGCTCGCACTGCTTTTGAAAATTATTGACCTGTACCTTAAACCGACACAGGTAGGAAGGTAGAGAATACCAAGGAGCGCGAGAGAACTCTCCTTAAGGAACTCGGCAAATTAACTCTGTAACTTCGGGAAAAAGAGTGCCCAATGAAAATTGGGTTGCAATATCAAGTTCCAAGCAACTGTTTATCAAAAACACAGGTCTCCGCTAAGTTGTAAAACGATGTATGGGGGCTGACGCCTGCCCAGTGCCGGAAGGTTAAAGAAGTTGGTACGTATGCTGATGACTGAAGCCCCGGTGAACGGCGGCCATAACTATAATGGTCCTAAGGTAGCGAAATTCCTTGTCGGGTAAGTTCCGACCCGCACGAATGGCGTAATGATTTGGAAGCTGTCTCAAGGAGAGACTCGGTGAAATAGAACTGTCTGTGAAGATGCGGACTACTTGCGCCTGGACAGTAAGACCCTATGAAGCTTTACTGTATCCTGAAATTGACTCTTGATTTTCGTTGCGCAGTATAGGTGGGAGACATTGAAATTCTTCTTGTGGGAAGAATGGAGTCAACAGTGAGATACCACTCTACGAACATTGAGAGCCTAACTTTAAGCCGTTAGCCGGATAGAGAACAGTTTCAGGTGGGCAGTTTGACTGGGGCGGTCGCCTCCTAAAAAGTAACGGAGGCGTACAAAGGTTTCCTCAGATCGGTTAGAAATCGATCGATGAGTGCAATGGCAAAAGGAAGCTTAACTGTGAGACAAACAAGTCGAGCAGAAACGAAAGTTGGTCATAGTGATCTGACGCTGCTGTGTGGAAAGGGCGTCACTCAACGGATAAAAGTTACTCTAGGGATAACAGGCTGATCTCCTCATAGAGTTCCTATCGACGAGGAGGTTTGGCACCTCAAAAGGGGGCAATCATATGGTAACATTGATTGACAATTTGGCTATATGCTGGAAACTCCGTTCATGAAAAATGGTGAAGAATCCTAAAGTACTCGGTTTTTTCTCTTAACTAAAACAAGTAAAAATCTTTAGGTGCGGACAATCAGCAGGGAAGTTTTTAAATCTAATCTAGTAAAAACCCCTCAACGACTAAACGCCGAACAACCTATCTTATAGGTTGATGATATAGTCTGAACTTTTAGGCGACTAAAAGGGTATAAATAGCTTATACCATAAAATAGCTTTACAGTTTCAAATTAGAATTAACTAATATATCAAATCAATGATGTCTTACAAATTTCCTGATGGAAACAAGCGAGTCTTTGGGGGTCAAGATATTTCAAATGACATTCAAAAACCATCTTGAATCATTCTAATTACTTCTTAGGATTATTTTATTAACATATTTGCGATGTCGGCTCATCGCATCCTGGGGCGGTAGTACGTCCCAAGGGTTGGGCTGTTCGCCCATTAAAGCGGTACGTGAGCTGGGTTCAGAACGTCGTGAGACAGTTCGGTCCATATCCGGCGTGAGCGTTGGAGTATTGAGAGTGACCTTTCTCTAGTACGAGAGGATCGAGAAAGATATACCTCTGGTCTACCAGTTATTCTGCCAAGGGTAAACGCTGGGTAGCTACGTATAGTTAGGATAACCGCTGAAAGCATCTAAGTGGGAAGCCGTCCTCAAGATGAGTACTCTTAAGCTGCGGAAAGACGATCCGCTTGATAGGAATCAGGTATAAAATCAGCAATGATTGTAGCCAAGATTTACTAATTGCTAGTAAAGCATTTTTTTCTTTTAGTCACAGTGTTTATAGCATATTGGAACCACTTCATTCCCATTCCGAATATGATTGTGAAACGATATAGCGGCGAAGATACTTTACGAGGAGTCGTATGGAAAAATAGCACAATGCTGTGACTTTTTTATTTTTAAAATTAGCAACTCATTAAATTATTGAAATATTTTGTTTAGCTAAACAAAATATTTCATTAGATTAAAATTTTTTTACTTTTTATTTTTTATTTCTTTTAGAAAGTTTCGACTTAATAAATACTTTGGATATAAAATCTTTGGATCAATGTTTTCAGTTTTACTTTCAAAATTTTTTTCTTGTGCGTTTGTTATTTCTAATAATAATCCATCAGAATAGTATTCTTTGTTTGTCGGTAAAGTTTTATTTTCTAAATTTTCAAAAAACCCTAATCGTAATTGAATCCAATTAATAAATTCTTTATTTGTTGAAATTAAACAAGAATAAGGTACTTTTCCTTTCGTTCGTTTAAAAAATTGTGTAGTCTGATAATTTTTGGAAGTTAAAAGTTCAGTTAAAAATTCAGGCTCTAAAGAAATCCAAAAGTCAATAACTTGATTTTTTGAGACGTAATAATTAACTCTTTCTCTCAGAATTTCTTCGAATACTTGATTTTCAAAAAACTCTTTTTGGGACATTACTAAAAGATAATAATTCATATTTCTAATTATTTTTGTTATATAAAATATATACTTATATAATCTCTATTATATAACGAAAAAATAACACCTTATGATTTCAGATAACCCAAAAAAGAAGAAAACCAATTTTTCTCGTTTCAATAAATTGACTCAATCTAAAACTAAAGAGCAATTAGAATATGATAAACAAAAAGTTATTGAAATAAGTGATTCGATAAAAGAATCTTATGAGAAGCTTTCCAGTTTAATTCGTTTAGGCGTAAATGCTGGTCGTATAAATAATAATTCTTTAGATGAGCTATTAGAGTCTTTTGATGATGCAGCCTTAAAAAAGTTATTAAAAAATTAGAAAATTTTGAAGTATTTTTAGATACCATATTTTAAAAAATATGGTATTATATGTATAGATAGAGTAAAACTTTTCGTTCTTCAACGTTTAAGTTTAAAATATTCAAGCAGGTGTGACGTAATTGGCAGCCGTTCTAGACTTAGGATCTAGTGAGTACATCTCGTGAGAGTTCGAGTCTCTCCACCTGCATATAGATCCAGTTTCAGTGGTAACAAAACTTCAAAATTTTTATGTAATAGTTTTTGTTTTATATTTTTTCTTTTATGAATTTGGAATGCTTTTTTTAATTAAGAAAAAAACATTATAAATAGCCCAAGAAGCTGCTAATAAAATAGGTAAAAAAATGAAAATTAATCTCATATACGTTCTTTCTAAGTAAGTTTTAAATATTCTTTTATATCTTATTATAATATTTGTTCTTTTCTTAAACAAATTATATAAAAAAGGATTAAATTACTAAAAATCTAGTACAATTGTATATATTTCTTACTTTTAAGATATAATTAGTTTAAATAAACATACTATGAAATATTTAATTTTATCAGCATCAGGTAAACAAACTGTAATTAAGCCAAATCGATGGTACGATATTGATTTTATAAGAGATGCTAAAAAAGGTGATTTTTTAGCTTTCCAGCGAGTTCTCTTATATCGTAATGAGCAAGGGATTCAGATTGGACAACCAATAATTTCGGGAGCCTTAATTATTGGTCAAGTCATGGGTCAGATTAGTGGAAAAAAATTGTTAGTCTTAAAAACAAAACCTAAAAAAAATTATACACGTAGTTTAGGTCAAAGAAAAAAGTTTACTCGTGTGCATTTTTCTAGTTTTTAAATAAAAAGTGAGGTAAGTAAAAATTTTATGGCACATAAAATGGGAGCAGGGAGCACGAAAAATAATCGTGACTCAAAATCGAAACGCTTAGGTTTAAAATGTACTGGAAATCAACAAGTAAAAAAAGGAGCCATTTTAGTAAGACAAAGAGGGACAAAATTTAAAGCTGGTCAAAAAGTTGGATGTGGAAAAGATCACACTTTATATGCTTTGGCTGATGGCTTTGTAAAATTTACGGCTTTAGGCTTTGTAAATATTATTTCGGATGAAACCTCTTTATCGTAAAAAAGAGAAGGTTTTCAACTTTTGAATTAGTTAGTATCTTTAGTTTTACTAAAAGAAGAATTATGTCTACTATAAAAAATTTTCCTTTTGCAGCAATTATTGGTCAAGATGAAATGAAATTGGCCTTACAATTAAATGTTATAGATCCAAAAATTGGTGGTGTAATGATTATGGGGGATCGTGGAACTGGCAAATCTACCACAATTCGAGCCTTAGCAGATTTGCTTCCTAATATTTTTGTTATTAAAAATGATCCATTTAATACAGATCCAAAAAGCTTAGTCTCTGATTCAACTAAAAATTTATACGAAATTGATAGTATTAAAATTCCTATGGTTGAACTTCCTCTTGGTGCAACAGAAGATAGAGTTTGTGGAAGTATTAATATTAAAGAAGTTTTATCTGGTGGAAGTAGCACCTTTGAGCCAGGTTTATTAGCTAGAGCGAATCGTGGTTTGTTGTATGTTGATGAAATTAATTTGTTAGATGATCATTTAGTTGATGTCTTATTAGATTCTGCTGCATCTGGATGGAATACGGTAGAACGTGAAGGTATTTCCATTAAACATCCCGCTAAATTTATTCTTATTGGATCAGGAAATCCTGAAGAGGGCGAATTAAGACCTCAATTATTAGATCGTTTTGGAATGCATGCAGAAATTAAAACAATAAAAGATCCTAATCTACGTGTTCAAGTTGTTGAAGAAAGAATTAGTTTTGATCAATCACCTGAAAAATGGCTAGAGCGATATGATATTCATCAACGAGAAATTCAGGATCGCTTGATTAAAGCACAAAATATTTTACCGGAAGTCGTTTTAAAAAAAGATTTCCAAATTAAAATTTCACAAATTTGTAGTGAAGCTGGTGTTGAAGGTCTTCGTGGTGATCTTGTTTGTACTCGTGCGGCTAAAGCTTTAGCTGCTTTTGAGCTTAGAAAAGAGGTTACAGTTGAGGATATTCAAAAAACTATTAGTCTTTGTTTAAGACATAGGTTACGTAAAGATCCAATGGAATCAATCAGTTCTGGGGATAAAGTTCAAAAATTATTTGAAAAAATTTTTTCTTCTATTTAATTTTTTATGGCTAAACATACATTAAATGGTACAAAACGAAAAGCTTTAAAAACATCTGGTTTTAGAGCAAGAATTGGAACAAAATCTGGAAGAAAGATTTTGAAAAAACGAAGAGCTAAAAAACGAGCAAAATTATCTTGTTCAATCTAATTCTAATTAGTTAACAAGATCTCATCTCCAACTTATCTACATATTCTTATAGAATAAGATATAGCGTGCTATTAGCAAGTTTAGCATTTTTTAGGCTTTTCATTTTATCGACGATTTAGAAAAGTCTAGCAAAATTTTGCTATTCCTGTAATAGACTTTATCTTATCTTTTTTTAAAAAAGAAATTTGTGAAAAATATAGTTACTTTTTTCTTTTTAACGCCGTAGAAAAGGTTAAAATTACCTTTTCTACGTTAATTATTTTTAATTAATTTTTTTTCTTTTTTTCATTAGTTAAAAAAGAAAAAAATTTCGTAATTTTTAAAATGAGTCAACTTTCTTTTTTCCATAAAAATTCCTTTTTTACTAAAGTCATTTCTCTTTTAAAAAGAAAGCTTCTTATCTTCTTAGATTTAAAGTTTGCAATCTTTTTACTTCTTTTAATAGCTTTATTAAGTTCCTTAGGATCGATTATTGAGCAAAATCAAAGTATAGAATTTTATCAGCAAGAATATGCTGTTCCTCTTTATGGATTTTTAGATTGGAAATTTTTACTTTTTTTTTCTTTAGATAAAATTTATGAAACTTGGTTTTTTTGGATTTTATTATTTTGTTTAGTCATTTCTTTGATTAGTTGCACATTTTTTAGACAATTTCCTTTATTTCAGAATTCTCGTTTTCCTTTTTTTAAGAAAAAAAAAGAATCTTTTTTTTCCCTTATCCTTTTTAAATCTTTTCCAAGTAAATTTTATTCTTTTGAAAGAGTTTTAACAAAATTTCAATCCTTTGATTATACACTTTATCAAAAACCTTATTTGCTCTATGCCTATAAAGGATTACTTGGTAGGTTAAGTCCGATATTAGTTCATTTTAGTCTTATTGGTATTTTATTTAGTTCTTTTTATGGAGCAACAACCGTATTTAAAGCTCAAGAAATTATACCGAAAGGAGGCGATTTTCATATTCAAAATATGATTCAGACGGGCTACCTTACACATTATCCAAATATAAATATTAGATTGAATGACTTTTGGATTGAATATAAGGAAAAATCAATTTTTCAATTTTATTCAAATTTTTCTATTTTAGATAATAAAGCTAAAGAAATAAGACAACAAACAATTTCCGTAAATAATCCTTTACACTATGAATCTCTAGATCTTTATCAAAGTGATTGGAACCTAATTGGAATCCGTTTAAAAAAAAATAATTTTATCGTGGAATATCCAATTTTTTCTTTAGGAAATGAAAATTCAGCTAAAAAAGTATGGATTACTTGGTTGCCGCAAAACTATAGTCTACTTTTGACTGATTTGACCAATAGTTGTTTTTTATATGATCAAAATGGAAATTTTATTAAGGAACTTTCATTAAATGAAGATTTTAAAAATTTTTTTACTATTTTTGAGCTTCTTCCAACAAGTGGTATATTAGTTAAATTTGATCCAAGCATTCCTTTTTTATATTTTAGTTTCTTTGCTTTAATGATTACTAGCCTTTTAAGTTATCTGCCGTATAGCCAATTCTGGTTTGTTAAGGGCAAAAAGCTGGATTATTTTGGAGCTACAACTAATAGAGGAAAAATTCAGCTTCAAATTCAGTTTAAGAACTTTTTAACTTTTTTTCAAAGTCTTTAGTAATTTGTTCTTTGTAGTTTCTCTTTTCTAAAAGGAGAGAGTGAGATTCGAACTCACGGAACTTTTTTAAGTTCATCTGATTTCAAATCAGACGCAATCGACCACTCTGCCATCTCTCCATTTATCCCAAAAAAGATTCTGAAATCTTTTTTGAGATAACTTTATGCTTCATAACTTGAAATTCCAGTGAATTTTTGAGTTGCTGGGTTTGGATTTTTTCCAATTGAAAAATTTCTTTTTCCTATACTTGTTCTTCCCTCATTTACTTTTTCTGGAAAAACACCATCTTTAGGATGAATGAATTGAATTTCACCGTTTGGAAAAACACGAAAGACACGATAATCATTAATTTTAAATAGGGAACGTAATTGTTTTCCTAATGCTAGACATTGCTCTTTTCTTGAAAAATAAACCAAATTAGTGCCAGTTCTCATAATTGCACTTCCTCCTGTAGGCATTTCAAAAATATTTCCTATTTTTGAGTCGTTTGTCCAGGTCATAACATATTTTTCTTCTTTTTCAGCAGATTGTAACCAACCTCCTGTACTTCCACCAAATTCTGGAAAATAATTAGTATCAATACTCATAATTCTATTATCTAATTATCTTCTTATTATAACTTTTTTTTTAAATTACAAAATTTTTTAGATTTAATCTTTAACAAAAATATAAGTTAAAAACAACAAAAAATTTATAGCGGAGAATGGATTTGAACCATTGGCCTTCGGGTTATGAGCCCGACGAGCTACCAGCTGCTCTACTCCACCATTTCTTATTTTTAACTTACTGACCATTGTTTACTATAACTGATTGTAGTTCTAGAAAAGCGAAATGTCAAGTTTTCAATTTAGAAATAAAAGAAGAACTTATTAAAACTTTGTTTAATTTTTCTTTTTTGTTTTTTTGCTAAAAGGTGATCATATTTTAAATGAAAAAAGGGTTTTTCCCATATAGCTAAATCAAACCAAGAAGATTCTTCATATGAGATCCTTGCTTTAAGAAGATTTTCAAAAATTTTTAGATTTTCTTTAAAATTGATAATTTTTTTTACTAAAATTAAAAAAAAGCCTACAAAAAGAAAGTTTATGAAAAGCTTGATATTTAAGAAAGGAAAAATAATAAAAAGGAAAGACAAAAATATTATTTGTCCTTTGAAATTTGTGAAAAAAGCATTTTTTTCTTTTTTTTCAAAATAAGAAAAAAATGCTTTTTTTTCTTCTGGTAAAGAATAAGTACAAAGAAAGTCTAAAAAACGATTAAAATCCATCTGCTTTTATTTTTAGTAATAAAAAAATCATTTCACAAATTCCAATAAGGAAAATTACCTTATCAAGTATCGTAAAATTTGTTGTCATTTTTGTTAGTTTATCTCCTTCATTTTCACTTCCAAGGGTATTTAAAAATATAAAGGCTAAACTTATTGTTAAACTAGTTATAGTAAAAAAAGAAATCATAGTTTTAAAAAACCTTCTTTATACAAGAAAGGTTTTTAAGAATTTCAAAATTATTAGTTAATAATAAAAAAATATTTTTGCTTTAACTTTTTGCTTGTACTTGTAAAAGAAGAAATCCTAAAGCTAATCCAAAGAGTGTGATAAAAAAGCATGCTGCTGCTATGAAAATAATTTCGTTCATAATATTTTTTCTAAAATTTAAAACCCATTTCTTCCCCAAACAACAAGAGCTAAAGATAATGAAAATGTCATCATTAAGCTTGCCCATCCTAAGGTGATAATGTTTATCATGATAAGTAAACTAATAGTAATATATTCTTATTGTAAATTTTTTGGAATTTTCTCCTCAGGAGTCTGTTTTTTAAGTTGTAGCCAAAAAGCAACTGAATCCGGAATTTTTTGTAGAATTGGATTTTTAAACTCTGGTAATTTTTTGTTAATAGCTCTGAAATAAGAATAAAGATAAAGCATAAAATAAATGCAAAAAATTGTTAAGCCCAATTGTTGCGGAAACGCTTTTACAATATTTGCTTTTAAGTTTAAATCTTTTTCAAAGCTTGAAAAAGTTTCCCACCAATTTATTAAACAAAAAAAAGAAAACTCTAATAACATCACATATAAAATATTATATCGAACTAAAATTGAAAAGTTAAATAGCGAAGATCTTAAAATTATTAGTTCTTGAGTTAGTATATAAACGACATATGTTTTCTCTGGATTTGAAATTAGAAATTGGAAAGGAGAATTAATAAAAGGTACAAGAAAAGGAAAAAATTTTGAAATTTCATTTCCTGATCCAAAAACTTGAATACAACTCATTAGAACTTGCAAAATTGCAAATAAATAAATAACACTTAATTGACAAACTTCAAAAAATCGAGGATATTTTTTTCCTACTTTTAAAATATTAATAAAAATATTTTTCAAAAAGGAAGTGATGTTAAAAAAGAAAGTTTGAATCCTTTCAGAAATAATAAACAAGGCGTTTTGTTTGAATTTTGCTTGTCGTTTTTGTTTCATTTTACAGGTTAAAAAAAATTACAGAAATTTTCTAAGTTCTTTAAAGATTTGCTTAGTAATATAAATATTTATAGGATATAATGAAAAAGAAATTATTTCCACTTTTTTACCGAAAATTTTACGTACATGGATAAAAGTTTACAAAAAAAAATACAACAAATTAAAAATCAATCAGTCTATTTACATGATAAATCTTTTGAAGAATTGTTAGACTTAAAAACAAAATATTTGAATCAAGATTTTAAAGTAACTGACGTTGAATGGTTTGCTTTTGTTCAAGAAATGTCGGCAAGAGTTTTGGGTTTGCGCCATTTTGAAACGCAGCTTTTAGCTGGCTTAACTATGAATGAAGGAAAAATTATAGAAATGAAAACTGGTGAAGGTAAAACGTTAGCCTCAACGCTTCCAATTTCTTATCAAGCCTTATCAAAGAAAGGTACACATTTAATAACGGTAAATGAATACTTAGCCGAGCGTGATCAGAAAACGATGGGAAAACTTTATAAGTACTTAGGTTTAAGCTCAGGACTTATTTTATCAAAAAATAGTGTAATTCAAAAACGAAAAAATTATTTAGCAGATATCACATATGTCACTAACACGGAAATCGTTTTTGATTATTTGCGTGATTGTACTTCTACAACTCCTAGTAGCTTAGTTTTACGCCCATTTTTTTATTCAGTAGTTGATGAGATTGACTCAATTCTTATTGATGAAGCTAGAACTCCTTTCATATTATCAGAAGGTAATTCTGGAGTAAATCAAGAAATTCTTCTGAAATCGAAAAAAATAGCTAACTCTTTAATCAAAGAAGAAGATTTTTTAATTTCCAAAAAAACTCAAGAAATATCTTTGACTGAAAAAGGGTACTCGAAATGTCAACAGTTTTTATATTCTCAAAATTTTTCCCAAGAAATTTTTTCTTCGACTGAGTTTGTAGGAGATATTAAATATGAGTTTTTCCAAATTTGGATCAACTCTATTCTAAATGCATTGTCAGCCTCTTATCTTTATGAGCGTAATCGAGATTATATTATCTTAAATGGAAAAATTGTTATAGTTGATAAGTCAACCGGTCGCACAATGGAAGGTAGAAGATGGTCTATGGGTCTTCATGAAGCGATAGAAATAAAAGAGGGTGTTTCTGTAGGACAATCTACTCGTACAAAAATTTCAATCACTTATCCTAGCTTTTTTGAACTTTATGAAAACTTTTCTGGAATGACTGGAACTGCTTTGACTGTTAAAAAAGAATTAAAATCTACTTATAAAAAAGATGTGGTTCTTATTCCACCTTTTAAACCGATTCAAAGAAAAGATTTAACAGATTGCGTATTTGTAACTGAACAAGACAAATGGTTGGCCGTACTTCGCGCAATTAGGGAAGCCTTTCAAAAAAATCAGCCGATTTTGATTGGAACCACTTCGATTGAAAAATCGGAGTTTTTATCATCTGTTTTACAACAAGAAAATATTCCTCATAAGGTTTTAAATGCTAAACCTGAAAATATTGCCTTAGAAAGTGAGATTATTGCCCAAGCTGGACAAAAATCATCTATTACTATTGCTACAAATATGGCAGGACGAGGTACTGATATCTTATTAGGTGGAAATCTTGAATATCAAGTTCAAAAAAAAATTCTAGAACTTTTGCGTGTTGAAAATAATAGTTATTCTTATTTTCTTGATCAACTTAAGAAAGACTATTCTAAACTAGGAAGAAAATTAATATTAGATATTAAAAACTTACCCTATTCTTATAACAATTGCAAAGAAAGTTTGCAAAAATTATATCGTCATCTTTATGCGGAAAATTATCCTTCTTGGAAGTTACAAAATCAAGAAGTTAAAAAATTGGGAGGTCTGATCGTTTTAGGAACTGAGCGACATGAAAGCAGAAGGATTGATGATCAGTTACGCGGACGAGCTGGAAGACAAGGTGATCCTGGTTCTTCACAATTTTATTTATCTTTAAATGATGAGCTATTTCAAAAATATGGCGGGTCAAATTTTTCACGCTTAATTAATTCTCTTGATTTAGACTCTGAAAGCCCTTTAGCTTCTCCATTTTTGACTAAAACAATTGAAAAAGTTCAACAGAAAGTAGAAAACTTTTATTTTGAAGGAAGAAAAAATCTTTTAGAATTTGAAAAGCCTATTAACATACAACGAAATCTTTTTTTTAAAGCAAGATCTGAGCTTCTTACAAAGTCTAATTGGAAGCAAGAGTTTTTAAATCAAAAACAAAAAGCTTTTGAACTTTCTCAAAAATGGGCCAAATTTTCGAATCCTTTTTTTCCTGCTAAGTTTAATCAGAATAATAAAAGTGTTTTTAAAGAAAAAATTTCTAAACAAACAAAATCAGGGTTTTTAGGCTTATTTTATCAACCTTATTCTTCTTACTATACTCAGTATAGTGATATTTGGATTGATACCGATTTAGAGCAATCCAAACACTTTTCCTATCGATATACTTTTTTACCTGAAGATATTTTAAATCTTGTTGATGAGTTATGGAGCACACATAGTGAGCAAATGCAATATGATCGTGAAAATATTCAACTTAAGGTTTATTCACAGCAAAACCCAACATCTCAGTATATCATTAATTCTTTTGAAGCCTTTAAAAACCTTAATTCTAGCATCTTAAAAGCTATTTTCTCTTATTTCCAACCATTATCTGATTTTGAAGAGTTTGCAATGTATGGAGGATTATTTTACAAATTAGAGCCCAGATATTCTCGTTTCTCAAGTACTTTAAATGCTCTAGACGAACTTTCTATAGATCACGATTTCATACCAGAGCTCCAAAAATCAACAACAATCGAATTAAATCAAAAACAAAATATTCAAACAATTTTAACTCTTTTATTTTGAATTCAAGATTTCACTTGACTTAATAGCTTTTTTGTTTTACTTAAAAAACTTCATTTTTTTAAATAGAAAAATTAGAATCTATTTAGCTAATAAAATAGTTATTAAATTAATCAAAAATTTATTAAAATTATTACAAACGAAAAGTTTGAGCAAAATTTGGATTAAAGTTGTTTATTTAATAGTAAATAGTAATAAGAACTTACTATAAATATTCACTTTAACTCAATTTACTTAAATTCTACTGTTTTTTCTATAACAAAAAAAAATAAAAAATAATAAAGATTATTTAAGAGATATATATATATATATAGTTATTTTAT
>Ga0075157_10000922_pt1 | contig 19995 bp, 13 predicted proteins | sample JI81BgreenDNA_FD_70967 | JGI IMG/M metagenome (GOLD analysis project Ga0075157, IMG submission 70967) | Wastewater effluent complex algal communities from Wisconsin, to seasonally profile nutrient transformation and Carbon sequestration -... | ecosystem: Engineered > WWTP > Effluent > Algae...
CCGCTACACGCATTTTGCGTAGCAACGGGGTTCACCACCGGCGTATTGGCCACCGTGATGGTAAAGGTTTGCGCCGGGCCGGTACAAACGCCGCCGGAAGGACTCACCGTAATTGTCGCGGTTTCATTTCCGGCTACAACGGGGCTGGTGTAATTGATATTTCCCGTGCCGCTGGCGGGCAACCCGATGGCCGGGTTGCTGTTTGTCCAAGTGAATGTCGGGGAATTATTTCCCGTAAAATTTACCACAACCGGCTCGCCGCCGCAAACCGCTATGTTGGCGGGCGGGTTGACGGTGCTGGATGGGTTGACGGTGATTGTAAAGGTTTGTGCCGCGCCCGCGCAGGAGCCTATTTGCGGCGTTACAGTAATGGTTGCTGTTGTTGTGACCGCAACATTCGCTGTGGTAAAATTCAAATCGCCCGTGCCGCTGGCAGGCAAGCCAATGGCCGGGTTGCTGTTCGTCCAGGCAAAAGTTGCGCCTGCTGTACCGCTGAAATTAGCTGTTGCCACTACGCCGCCGCAAAGGGTTTGGTTGGTCGGCGCACTCATTGTTGGGGCCGGACTAACGGTAATGGTGAACGTTTGTGCCGGGCCGGGACAGGCGCCGATACCTGGCGTTACCGTGATGGTTGCCGTTTCGGTTGCGCCCGTTGAAGCGCTGTTAAAGTTGATATTACCGCTGCCCGAAGCGCCGAGGCCGATGGCTGTATTGCTGTTGGTCCAATTAAATGTCGCGCCTGCCGTACCGCTGAAAATGACCGAAACCGCCGTGCCGGCACAGACCGTCTGATCGGTCGGGTCGCTTACCGAAGGCGTCGGGTTGACGGTGATGGTGAAGGTACGCGGTATACCGGGGCAAGTGCCGTTTTGCGGCGTTACAGTGATGGTTGCCGTTTGAATACTCGCCACATTGGCAGAAGTAAAATTAATATTGCCGCTACCCGAGGCGCCGAGGCCGATAGCCGGGTTGCTGTTCGTCCAGCTGAATGTTGCTCCTGGAGTGCCGCTGAAGGCTACGGCTACGGGCGCGCCGGCACAGACCACAACGTTATTGATCGGGTTAACCGAAGGCGCTGGCGAGACGGTAATAGTAAATGTTTCTGAAATACCCGGGCAGCCGCCAAAATTCGGCGTTACGGTGATGGTTCCGGTTTGTACGACGCCTACGTTGGCTGCCGTAAAATTCAGGTCGCCGCTGCCCGAAGCGCCGAGGCCGATGGCCGGGTTGCTGTTCGTCCAGCTAAAAGTAGATCCTGGCGCAGAGCTGCCAAAATTCACCGCAATTGGGGCGCCGCCGCAAACACTCAGGTTGTTCAGCGGGTCAAGTACCGGCGCCGGATTGACAACAATGGAAAACGAAACCGGGTTGCTCGGACAGTTGAATACATTTTGAGCCGTCACCGTAACCATCGCAATCTGCTGGTTGGCCACACCAGCTGTTGTGAAGTTGATATTGCCATTCCCCGAAGCCCCGAGGCCAATGGCCGTATTGTCGTTTGTCCATGAAAAAGTGGCCCCCGGGCTGCCACTGAAGGTTGCCACAACCGGCGCGCCGGCACACACCTCCACGTCCAAGGGCTGGTTGATACTCGCCGATGGATTAACCGTTATATTAAAAGATTGCGACGGTCCGGTACACCCGTTGAGCGAGGGGGTCACCACAATGGTGCCGGTTTGCGGATTGGTGACATTAGCGGTATTGAAATTAAGATCTCCAGAGCCACTTGCGGGCAGGCCGATGGCCGGGTTGCTGTTCGTCCAGTTGAGTGTTGCGCCGGGTGTGCTGTTGAAAATCAGTTCAAATGGCGTATCACCGCATACGGTCTGGTTGGGCGGGTCAAAAAGTGTGGGACCTGGATTTACGGTTATGGTAAACGTAACCGGCACGCCCGCGCAGGGGCCGCTTTGCGGCGTAACGGTAATATTGGCCACCTCCTGCATACCAACATTGGCGGCGGTAAAATTGAGGTTGCCGGTACCGGAAGCGCCTAAGCCGATGGCGGTGTTGTCATTCGTCCAGGCATAAGTAGAACCGCCGGGTGCGCCCGCAAAAACGACATTGACATTTTGCCCGGCGCAGCGTTCCACGTCGGCGGGGGTAGTCATCATCGGGCCTTCATTTACGGTCACATCAATCGTGCTGCTTTTGGTGCAGCTGTTGTCGTCGGTCGCCGTAAACGTAAATGTATTGGTGCCCAGAGGCAGGCCTGTAACTGTGGTGTTAAGCGCCGTTGGGGCAGTGATGGTGCCGGGGCCGGTCCACTCTGTACTGGCTACGCTTGGCGGGTTGGCAAGGGTAGCGCCGAGGTTCAGGGTCTGGCTTTGGCAAAGGGGATTAGGCGTAGCGCTGAGGGTAGCGCTGGCATCCCAGCAGGTAATGCTGATGTTGTTAAAGGTAACCCCTTCATTGGCTGCCCAGGTTTGAGTTTGCACAATGATGGTGGCGTTTGTGCCGCCATTGGTACAGATAGGCGGCGAAGTAATCACCCCGCTTTGTTCGGCATTCGTAGTGCCGGCTTCGCCGATCAATTCTGAAAAAACCGTGACGCCGTCAATCTGATAACGCACGTACAGAAAATCCCAACAGTTGGCGCAAGACCCGCCCTGCGGATCAGTGGGGTCGCCGGGGCAAGTGAGGCCCACACACTCCTCGCTGGTTTCCAGGTTGCCGGCGCCTTCCCAGGGAACGGTAAAACTATAACTAAGCGTAAAAATAACGGAGCTGCAATTGCCCACAGGCGCATTATAGGTGTCGGTCGTTACGTCGTCCGTATTGTTATACGTAGCGCCCGAGCTGGTAAAAATTACCGTTTGTGCGAAAGAATGATGAACAGACCCGGCTAAAAACAACAACACCGCGCACACTGCACCGGCTGTTTTGAAAAAATTACTCCGTGGAGCAAAAGCGCCGGTCGGTAATGCCACTGAACTGGGGCGTACAGACTTGAATTGCATAAGATGCAGCTTGTGGTTAAAAACAGACTTCTAAACTTCCCGACGTTTCGGGCCGTTCAAGTATTGAATTAGATGCGTAATCGGTTCAATATGTGCACGGATATTCCGGTTTTTATATAGCAACGCTTTGCTCGCACACGGGTGCAAGTAAAACATTCACTACCGGCCGGTAAAGCCCCTCCATGCAAAGGGCCAATCAGATGTTAATTTGACAACGGGATATTCGTTCAGGCGAGGAAAAGCGCAACAAAGGTAGCCGCAAAATACAATACGCCGTTTTTTTCAGGGCGTTAATTAACCATCGCTTCACACTGCAAAGCTGCCGAAGTGCAAACACAAAAACGCGCAAACACAAAAACACTGCTATCTTTGCGCCTTCAAACCGGAAAAAATGCTCGAAAAGTTCAAAGCCATTCGCGAAAAATTCCTTCACCTCGAAGAATTACTCTCCGACCCGGCTACCGTGGCCGATATGGATCGCGCCAAAAAGGTCAATAAAGAATACAAAAAACTCCAACCCCTCGTAGCCGTTATCAGCCGCTACGAAAAAACACTGTCCAACCTCGAAAGCGCCCGCGCCATACTTGCCGAAGAACGCGATCCGGAACTCCGCGACATGGCCCGCGAGGAAATTGAACTGCTCCAGCCCGAACTTGAAGCCCAGGAAGAAGAACTCAAGGTGCTGCTCACGCCCAAAGACCCGGAAGATGAAAAAGATGTGATTTTTGAAATCCGCTCCGGTACCGGCGGCGATGAAGCCGCGCTGTTTGCCGGCGATCTGCTCCGCATGTACACCCGCTATTTCCAAAACCAGGGTTGGGAAGTGGAAGTACTCGAAGAAACGCCCGGTTCTGTAGGCGGCTACGCCAAAGTGGTGCTCGAAGTGAGCGGCGAAAACGTGTATGGCAAACTCAAATTTGAATCGGGCGCACACCGCGTGCAGCGCGTGCCCGAAACCGAAGCCAAAGGCCGCGTGCATACCTCCGCCGCCACGGTAGCCGTGTTGCCTAAAATGGAATTTGAAGACATCGATATCCGTAAGGAAGATATACGAACCGACGTGTTCCGCGCCAGCGGCGCCGGCGGTCAGCACGTAAACCGTACCGAATCCGGCGTGCGCTTTACCCACTTGCCCACGGGCACCGTTGCAGAAAGTACCGAAAGCCGCTCGCAGATCAAAAACCGCGAAATCGCTATGGGCCGTTTGGTGCAGCAAATACGCGACAACCAGCACCGCGAACAACAAAACAACCTCGCCTCCCAGCGCCGCAGCCTCGTCGGTTCCGGCGACCGCTCGGAAAAAATCCGTACCTACAACTGGCCCCAAAACCGCGTGACCGATCACCGGCTGGAAGGCGATTACAAAAATTTTAACCTCGACCGCGTTGTAGAGGGCGATCTCGAAGAACTGTTCGAAGCATTACTGATGGCCGATAACGCCGCAAAATTGCAGGAAGAAAATAATTAAGGCTAAGCGCATGTTCGGATTTTGCCTCAAGCCCAATCCGAACATGCTTTGAATTTTATTTCAACGCTTTAAATACCGCTTCCATATCTGCCAGCAATTGTTTGCCGGCCGGCGAAAATTTGGCAATCATCACCGGCTGATGTTTGCTTTGCACTAAAAAGGCAAAATTATCGGCCAATACCTCATCAGGGTGAATGATGTATCCGGTGTTGTCTTTGATTTGACGGAAAAAATCGGGCAAACTGTCGAGATTCAGGGTGCTCTTTAAACCGTCCGGGCCTGTAACCACGCTGTAACGACCACTTGCCGAGGGCTTGATCTGGAAAAGGTTAAATTCCAGATAAGCGAAAAATTCGGTCTGTTCCGGGTCATAGCCATCAGAATTGCTGTAAATAATCGGAATGGCCTCAATCTGGCTGCCATCCTCCATTTGCAATTTTATTTTCTGCGCAAAATCCACGCCATCGGGGTTGTACAGTACGCGGCTATCGAGTTTTTCCGGCAAATCCAGCTTGTCGAGGCCAAGGCGTTCAAAACCAATAAGTCGGTACAGATCGCGTTGCAGCGTTGGGTTGAGTCGCGATACCACATGAAACAGTTCGTGGTACATGGTTGTGGTAAAATTGTCGCGCTTGCGCGTCGCCAACTCTTTTTCCGGAATAACAATACAATTTTCGCGGGTATAATACACGCCTTCGCCGTAGTGTTTGGCGTGCGTTTTGATCAGTTTGATGGTATCGGGAAAAATTGCGGGATTGATCTCATTGACATTCCTGAATATTTTTTCAAACACCTCTTTCACCGCTTTGCTTTCTTTTTCTGTAAAACTGCCCACATCGCTGCGCAAAAAATCGAGGTATTCGGGGAACAGCGCGCTGCGCTCATTATCATCGCTCAGGGGTTGTTTCATTTGTATGGACATCTCGCCGGCTGTTACGCGGGCAAAATAATCGTCGATCCGGTCGGTCGTGATGACCGGCCCGGCAGCAACGCTGTCCAACAAAATGACAACATGTTTTGCATCAAGCGGGATAGAGTGGGTCGGCATATTCACCTCTTGTGCGCGACAGGCGATGGCGCCTGAAAATAGCGCGGGCAACAAAAGGGCGGTCAAAAATTTTAATTTCATAGTGTTGTTGAATGTTGTTCAGGTGCAAATGTCTGAAACTCCCAGATAAACACCGCACCGCCGTCCGGATTGTTCTCGGCGCGTATGCGGGCTTTATGCAAATCGGCAATGGAACGCACGAGGGCCAGGCCCACGCCCACGCCTTTGGCGGATTTGCGATGCTGCGTACTGCGAAAAAAAGGTTCAAAAATAAGCTGCAACTCTTCCGTTGGAATGCCGGGGCCATTGTCGCGTACTTTCAGGTATGGCATTCCGGACGCTTCCTGCCCGATAAAAACCTGGGCGCGCTGTTCCGCTCCATATTTACAGGCATTATCAATCAGGTTTTTAAACGCCACCTGCAACAGGGCCTCATTGCCCCGGATCACCCACTGTTCTGCGGCGTCTTGCAGGCCATCTTCCGCCACTTCAAAACTGATTTTATAAGTCGGATGTTGCTTTTTTAAAGCCGCAATACTGTGCCACAGCAATTCATCGAGGCGCAGCGGCAACATTTCCACTTCGCTGCCATTGTGGTGTATCCGCGCCAATTGCATGAGCTTGTCCTGCATTTCAGAGAGCATTTGCACATCTTCCAGCACACTTTGCAGGGCGGTTTCATACGCTTCCGGGCTGCGGCGTTTTTGCAGCGTCACTTCTATGCGGGTGCGCATAGCGGTAAGCGGGTTGCGCAGCTCATGCGCCACATTCGACAAAAACATGCGCTGCAAGCCAAATGCCTCCCCGACGCGGCCCAGCAGTCGGTTGAACGTAGCGCTCAGGCGCGAGAGTTCATCGCGACTTTTGCCTTCCGGCAGCCGGCGCTCTAAGTTTTGGTAAGAAATGCCGTCCACGGTATTCATTATATCGGAAACCGGCGCCAGGGCACGGCGTGCAAACAACCAGCCGGCCGGGGCAATCAGCAGCAAACCGGCCAAAAAACCAAGCAACAAAATACGGCGCAGGTGCTGCAAGCCCGTTGGGTCGCAATAGCCCTCTGCTACAATGATATACGGCTGGTGCTGCGCGCTGCTGATGGCCCGGCCGAGCGCATGCAGGTTGTAATGCGGCGCGTAGGCTTCTTCTTGCCGCCATATTTTTTGCAAAAGCGCAGGCGAAACGGGCACCGCCTCCGGGTGTACCGAAAAAATACGCTCATAGGCGCTGTTGTAAATACTGATATTGTCGCGGTAAGGTAAATCCTCCGACGCTTCCGGATCCACCCAAACGGGCGGTGGCGGCTTCAGTGCCGCCGGGTCGCTGAGCAGCGAATTGGTGGTGAGGTATACCTTGGTGCGCAGTTCGTCAATAAAACGTTGCTCAATATCGCGCTCGTAAAAAAAATACACCGCCAGCAGCACGCCGGCCAGGATAAAGGCCGCGAGCAGGGTATAATACAGCGTAAGGCGCGTGCGTATTTGCATTATGTAAATTTGATAACCGCGCCAATTGTAAGGCGCAGGATACGGCTCACATTGCGGCCGGCAAGGATATAGCCGCCGCTCAGCAAAAAGCCGGATTTCCCATTTTCAGAATAATACAACACGCCGCCCACTTGCGTGTACGACACGCCATAGGCCTGCGGCAAATCAGGCAAATTGGGCACATAATCGCTGCCACCCACACTTTTTTGCCATTCCACCCAGGCGTCGGTGTAAAAGTGTTTGGCCGGAAAACCGATTTTGAGCAAAACCGTGCTGTGCCCTGCGGGACGCTCCGGCATATACGTGGGGCGGAAACGCCGCACCCCTGCGATGTCGTCGGCATTGAGTCGGTCGGCGCGCGGCGCGTAGCCGCCCGTCAGGTTGAGAAACAGGCCTAAGGGGGATTCCCACTGTACGATCAGGCGACCGGGAATACTCAGCGCGCGCTGGCCCAGGGCGCCGGCAGCGAGGGGTTCGTAATCGGACAAGGGAAAGGAGGCGCCTGCTCCGAGCAGTAGGCCCAATTTGCCGCCCTTTTTGCCTAAATCTTTATAAACGGGACGGTATTTCAGGTAAAAACCGCCATCCTGCAAGCCCTTTTGCGCATTGGTAAACACATAAGCCGCCGTACCCACCAGGTCGAGTTCTTGCGTCAGGCCGTATTCCGCAAACAGGCTCAGGGTATTACCCCGGAAAGGCTCCTCGTAGCGCAGGTTTTCGGCGCCAATAAACTCCCGGGCGTTGTTAAACGACAGCGAAGGCGCCAGGTCCAGTACGCCTTTGCCTTTCAGGTAACCGTCGAGCGGGCCTTGAGCCGGGAGGGTAAGGGGCAGGAGGAGTAAAAGGAGGAGGAGTTTTAAACGCATGCACATATTTATTGTGGGCAAATATCAATAAAAAATACGACAGGATTGCTATTCTAACCCTAATTCACCCCATTTACCACCTTCTCCAATGTCGCCTTAACCGCCTTCAAACCCCGTATGTCATCCTGCACCATAATCAGTTCACGCGGCGTCTGCTTGATGGAAATGCCGATAAAACGCCCTTGCTTGGCAATAAAAGCCATCACTTTGTTGAAATGCTCGGTGGAGTAAAACGACGACTGCGGGTCGCTGTGGAAATAACATCGCAATTTGCCGCCTTTCAAAATCAGCCGCTCAAAACCGATGCGCTTGCAAAGCCATTGCAGGCGCAGGGCCTCAAAAAGGTTTTCTACCGGCTTGGGCAACTTGCCGAATCGGTCGCGCAGGCGCGCCGCATAAGCCTCAATTCCCTCCTCGTCTTTCACGTTGTTCAGTTCGGTGTACAGGTTGAAACGCTCCTGTATGTTGCTCACATAGTCGTCGGGGATGAGCATTTCCACGTCGGTTTCTATCGTCACATCGCGGACGTAATCGCCTTTGTTCGCGATTTCTTCCTGAAAAAGGTCTTTAAAATCAGTTTCTTTCAACTCCTGAATGGCCTCGTCGAGAATTTTCTGGTAGGTCTCAAAACCAATATCGGCAATAAAACCCGACTGCTCGCCGCCAAGCAGGTTGCCCGCGCCGCGTATATCCAGGTCGCGCATGGCCACCGAAAAACCGGAGCCTAATTCGCTGAATTCCTCAATGGTTTTCAGGCGCTTACGCGACTCCTGAGAGAGCACGCTGAACGGCGGCGCCAGCAGGTAGCAAAACGCCTTGGCGTTGGAGCGCCCCACGCGGCCGCGCAACTGGTGCAGGTCGCTCAAGCCAAAATGATCGGCCTGATTAATCATAATCGTGTTGGCGTTGGGTATATCCAGGCCGGTTTCAATGATGTTGGTACAAACCAGCACATCGTGTTTGCGGTCTATGAATTCCACCAGCACCTGCTCTAAGTGTTCGGCGTCCATTTGTCCGTGCGCCATCGCGATGTCGAGGTCGGGACAAAGGCGGCGCAGGTTTTCCACCATTTTGGGTAGGTCGGTCACGCGGTTATGCACAAAAAATACTTGTCCGCCGCGATGTACTTCGGCGTAAATGGCGTCGCGGATGAGGTCGTCGTCGTACACCCGCACTTCCGTATGAATGGGCTGGCGGTTGGGCGGCGGCGTGCGGATAACGCTCAGGTCGCGGGCGGCCATGAGGCTGAATTGCAGGGTGCGCGGTATGGGCGTTGCAGTGAGCGTGAGGGTATCTACATTGACTTTCAGGCTGCGCAGTTTTTCCTTGGCAGCCACCCCGAATTTTTGCTCTTCATCCACAATGAGCAGACCGAGGTCTTTGAATTTCACGTCTTTACTCAGCAGCGCGTGCGTGCCAATCAATATATCGACCTGGCCTTTTGCCAACTTATCCAGCACCTCGCGTTTTTCTTTCGCGGTGCGGAAACGGTTGATATAGTCTACTGTAACGGGAAAATCTTTGAGGCGCTCGCTGAAGGTTTTCCAGTGTTGCAGGGCCAGAATGGTGGTGGGCACCAGAATTGCCACCTGTTTGCCATCTGTAACCGCTTTAAAAGCGGCTCGAATGGCAACTTCCGTTTTGCCAAAACCCACATCGCCGCAAATGAGGCGATCCATGGGGTATTGTTTTTCCATATCGGCCTTTACGTCAACCGTAGCCTTGTACTGGTCGGGCGTATCTTCATACATAAAGCTGGCCTCCAGCTCATTTTGCAGGTAGCCGTCGGGCGGGAACGCATGTCCCGAAGCGCCCCGGCGTTTGGCGTACAGCTTGATCAGATCGGCCGCAATGTCTTTGATTTTCTTTTTGGTACGGGCTTTGAGTTGTTTCCAGGCGTCGGAGCCGATTTTGGAGAGTTGGGGCGGCTCGCCGTCCTTGCCGAGGTATTTGGAAATTTTGTGCAGCGAGTGGATGCTGACGTACAAAATATCGTTGTTTTTGTACACCAAACGCACCGCTTCCTGGGTTTGTCCGCCAATTTCTATTTTTTGCAGCCCTGAAAATTTACCCACCCCGTGGTCGATATGCGTCACAAAGTCGCCGGGTTGCAGCTCGCGCAGCAGGCGCACGTTGAGGGCCTGTTCTTTGCTGAAACCCTGCCGCAGGCGGTATTGGTGGTAACGTTTGAAAATCTGGTGATCGGTGAGGCAGGCCACGCGCAGGGTTTCATCGCGAAAACCTTCATAAATCGCCGTTTCTATGGGCAGCCATTGCACATTGGCTTTTAATTCACGGAAAATGGCTTTGAGGCGGTCAATTTGCTTGGGGTTGTCGGAAAAAATATAAGTTTCGTATCCGGCCGACTGGTTTTCATGCAGATGGCGGATGAGCAGGTCAAAATTTTTATTAAAATCGGGTTGTGGTTTGCCCGGCATGTCAATCTGCAAAGTCGGCTTAAAATCAGCCAAAGCCGGTTCAGAACCCACGCTGAATTTTTCCAAATACACCATCGGGTAATCCGCCAGGTCGGTGGCCACGCCGGAAGGGAGCAAAAAGGCGCGGTCGCGGAATATTTCGCGCAAAGCTGCCGAATCCAGCGCCGTAAGTTTGGCCGCAAAAGGCTCCACGCGGTCGAAGCAATATTTCAGGCGCTCGACAAAATACTGCGCATCGCTCATCCACACCACCGAACCCTGAGGCAGGATGTGCAACAACGACGTTTTTTCTTCCTGCTTAAAACGGGTATTGAGGTTGGGCACTATACTCACACCCCGACCCTCCTGCAACACTTTGCCGGCATTGGGTTCCTCATCAACGGCAATGGTGATGACGCCCGATTCGTCGGGTGCGCCGGCGGGCAAAGCGCTTTGCACAGGCCGGTTGTAGCGGCCCTGCTGCGCCAGCAAAGGCGTCGTCAGTTGCGTAATCGGATCAAAAAGGCGGATGCGCTCTACCTCATCGTCGAACATTTCAATGCGGTAAGGCAAATTATTGCCCCAGGAAAACAGGTCGATAATGCCGCCGCGAATACTGAATTGGCCCGGTTCGTATACAAAATCCACACGCTCAAAGCCGTACTCAACGAGGGTTTCAATCAGAAAATCAATGTCTAATTTTTCCCCGATATTAATCAACAAGCGGCTTTTGGCCAACACTTCCGGCGCAACTACTTTTTCAAAAAGCGCTTCGGGGTAGGTCACCAGTACATAACCCGGACTGCCCTCGGCAAGGGGCGTCGTTATTTTATTAACCGTTTCGGCGCGCTGAAGCACCTGTGTCGGGTTAAGATCCTCGTAAAAGGAGGGGCGTTTGAAACTGTCGGGAAAAAACAACACATTTTGCTCGCCGAGTATACCTTCCAGGTCGTTTTGCAGATATGCCGCTTCTTCTTTTGAATTGGCAATATACAGCTGAATTGGCCCGCCGGGCAAAGCAAGCCCGGTAGCGGCGAATACGAAGGATTTTTGCGCGCCGCTAAGCCCTTTAAGCTGTACTCGGGGAGGTTGCTGCGGGGCATAGCCTTTGAGGCTTTCGGAGAGTCGGACCACCCCGGAGTGCTCCCGAAACGCATGGAGCAGGTGATGTATATTACTCATGGATTATTTTACCGGCAACCCGGCGACAGATTAACCGATGAAACACCGGCGCACAAGAAATGTTCTTTCCGCAAAGATAGATGTCCCCCGAAACTCACAAGGTATCGAGCAAAAATTTACGCAAGGTATTTAAGGACCACGTAGCACTGAGCTGGATATTTTTCATCCGGTCGCGCCCGAAAATGGTTTTGTAGGCCACGCAGCGCTCGCGGTCGGCCACTGCTATCCAGATGGTACCTACTGGTTTCTCCGCAGTGCCGCCGTCCGGCCCGGCAATACCTGAAACAGCCAGCGCCACATCTACGTCCAAAGCCTTTAATGCGCCGATGGCCATTTCCCGAACAGTGGCTTCGCTCACTGCGCCATGCGCCTCTAAGGTTTCGGGCCGCACACCCAACGCCTTCATTTTTTGTGTATTGGAATAGGTCACCGCAGCGCCCTGAAAGTAATTTGAAGCGCCCGGCACGCTGGTAATCAGATGGGCAATATAGCCGCCCGTACAACTTTCGGCCGTGCCTAATTGCTTGTTTTGGGCCAATAGCAGGCGCCCAATGCAGCGCTCCAAGCTGTCGTCTTCAAAGCCGTACAGCCATTCCGGAATCAGCGCGGCCAATGTGTCGCGGTAACGATCCAGCTCATTCTCCAATTTTTCCTGGGCATCCGGTAGCGGGTCGTTGGTTCCGAGAGCGCTCAGACGCAGGCGCACCTGCCCCAACGCAGGCAGGTACGCAAGTTTGATATGGGGCGGCAGGGCATCTTCAAACGCTTCAATGCGCTTGGCAATATTGCTTTCTCCTTCGCCGGCGGTCAGGAGGGTGCGATGCGCAATCGGGCGTACCTGAAAGCGTGCGCGCAGGCGTGGAATCACCTCCTGCGCCATCAGGTATTCCATTTCAAAGGGAACGCCGGGCAGGGAGATGTATACTTTCCCGTCGGCTTCAAACCACATGCCCGGCGCCGTGCCGACTTTATTTTCCAGAATCGTCGCTTTCAGGGGCAAGGTCGCCTGATCGCGCATGGCAGGCGGCAAGGGGCGGTTTATTTTTTCAAAATAGCCGGCAATTCGCTGATGGGTGGCCTCGTGAAAAGCCATTTCAGAATTGAACAGTTCAGCTAATGTTTTTTTGGTAATATCGTCTTTGGTGGGGCCAAGTCCGCCGGTCATAATCACGACATCCGCCGCCGATGCGGCATGGGCCACGCCATTTAAAATGGCCTCGCGGGTGTCGCCGACGCTGCTTTTACCGTTTACCGCGATGCCCGCCTGATTGAGTGCCTGACTCATCCAGGCGGTATTGGTATCTATAATTTGCCCGATGAGAATTTCATCGCCGATGGTCAGTAAGTGTGCGTTCATGGGAATTTAGCGGATTTCCTGATAGTTTTTGTATTCGCCCGGCCGCCAGCCCAACCAGCGCTCGGTAAATTTGCTTAGCCGGTCTTTCCACGACCAGCGCACCTGTGCCGGATCGGTTTCAAAATGCCAGTTCATGCTGCGGATACGCGCCTGCATCGCGGCCGGATGGGTGCCGGCAAAGGCTTCCAGCGGTTCGCTGCCGTCATAATGATAGGTTGGCGCTGCGCCTACATGCTCGCTGACCCAGTCGTCGGAATGCCAGAGTTTGTTAAAACTTTGTTGCTTGCGCTGCTGGTCGGCCGGATGTTTTACCCAGCCATAATGGTATATGTAAGCAGACACCGGGCGCACGCGCAATTTGCGCAGATTGGCGCCATATTGTAATCGGAAACCCTGTGCGTCGCGATAAGAACGGATGGATTTGTTGTTGCGCAGCACCCGAACTTCCCGCCGATACCAACGGCGCGATGCCCCGGTAAAATCGTAGGAGCCATAAAAATGCCGGTACTTAAATACCAAACCTTCTGTTGCCTGATCGTTCAGCCATTGTTGCATGGCTGCCCGGATGGCGGGGTAATCGGCTTCGTGCAAAACTTCGTCGGCTTGCAGGTAAATACACCAGTCGTATTCAGCCGGAATAGCGTCAAAGGCTTTGTCGGTTTCCACGGCAAGTACCCGGCCGCCTTCGCGGAGCGAATCGTCCCAGACGGTTTCCAGGATATGCAATTTAGGCTCCTTCTGGCTTTGTACGAGCGCGAGGGTTTCGTCGTCGGATTGGCCGACGGCAATATACACAGCATCGCAGAGGGGCAGTAGGGAGCGCAGCGATTCCAATATGGGGTAATCGTAGCGGACGGCATTGCGCACAAAAGTAAAACCGGCAATTTTCATGCGGCGGTTTTAAAAAACATGGCGTTCGGCATGATAGCTGGAGCGCACCAAGGGGCCGCTTTCCACGTATTTGAAGCCTTTGGCCATGCCGACTTCCTTGTATTCGGCAAAAAGATCGGGGTGAATAAACTCGGCCACCTCCAAGTGCATTTTGGTGGGTTGGAGGTATTGCCCGATGGTCAGAATTTCGCAGCCGTGCTCCAGCAGGTCGTCCATGATCTGAAAAACCTCTGTTTTGGTTTCGCCAAGCCCGACCATAAAGCCGGTTTTGGTGCGTTTGCCGTATTCGCGGATGCGGCGTATTTGCTCAAGGCTGCGTTCGTATTTTGCCTGGGGGCGCACTTTGCGGTAAAGGCTTGCCACCGTTTCCATGTTGTGGCTCACCACCTCTTGTCCGCCGGAAATCATGCGTTCAAGGGCTTCCCAATTGGATTTTACATCGGGGATCAGCGTTTCAATGGTTGTTTCCGGCGAGCGTTCTTTGACGGCGCGCACCGTTTGGTACCATATTTCGGCGCCGCGGTCTTTGAGTTCGTCGCGATTAACAGACGTAATTACGGCGTGTTTAACCTGCATGAGCCAGATGGCTTCGGCAACACGGCGGGGTTCATCTTCGTCATATTCATTGGGGCGGCCGGTTTTGACGGCGCAGAACGAGCAGGAGCGGGTGCAAACATTGCCCAGAATCATAAAAGTGGCGGTGCCTGCGCCCCAGCATTCGCCCATATTAGGACAGTTGCCGCTTTGGCAAATGGTGTGGAGTTTGAATTCGTCCACAATACCGCGCACATTGCGGTAGTTTTCGCCCATTGGCAGGCGTACTTTAAGCCATTCGGGGCGTTTTGGGCGCGATTCGGCGGGAGCGGAGCTTATGGGCAGTTCTATCATAGACCCTTTTTGGCAAGGATTGGAAATATCAAGTCGTATAAACAGTGCATAAAAACGAAAGTTCAATACGGCTTGCGGCCCGCAAAAGTACGCTATTAGCGGCGTTTGCCGAGTTGTAAATTTACAAAGAAATTGAAGAAGGCCTGTTTGTTGCTTTCTGCGTCGGAGAGTATTTTGGCTTTGGTTGCAAAAACATCTACCATACAGCCGATTTCAAGGGCTTTTACAACTTCATCAAAAGCGCCCCAGTCGAGGTGCAGGGCCAGCGAGGCATTGGCGCCGGGCAGCGGTTTGATCTCCGCTAACCCGCGTGTAAATGAAGAAGCGCCGAGAATGCGGGTATTATCGAGAAAAACAGCCGCATTTTCGTCGCTGTAACGCTCATGCGACACTTTACTCTCTCCGGGGTTGGAGCCAGGCCGGCGCAAGGCTAAGTAATAGGGTTTGAGCAAGCCCAGTGTAGGGCCGAACGAATAGCTCATGCCTACGGCTACGCCTTTTTGTTTTGCTTTTTCGGAAAAATAACGTTTCACGCCCCAGCCGGCGCGCAAGGCCATCAAATTGTTTTGTTTGCCATAAACGAAGGAGCGAAAAGAACGGCTGACCGTCGGGTTGGGGCTTTGGCGCAGCTCCTTGCTGTGTTTGATTTCTCCAAAACTGAAATGATAATACGTGGTGCGGTAATACGTGCGCAAACGCCCGAATTCAATACCTGGCGCATAGCCACGGTTGGTGGTCGCTTTGAGGTTGATGGCCGTTTCGCGTTTGTAAATAATACCCAAGCCGGTGCTTGGTGGTTTATAATTGCGCTGCGCCGCTGCGCCAAAGGCTACGGCGATCAGTAAAAGCGTCGGAAATAAGCGTTTAAACATACGCATCGGAGTCTATTGCATCAAAAAGAAGTTCCAAAATTAGCCTTTATTTCGATTCAAACAAGCCTTAGTGCCTAAAGTTTCATATTTCCTTATCTTTGCAGACAAAATCAGCAGCAAGCCGGCCCCTTACCGGCGCTTTTTTATGCCAATCGACATCATTTTTCTTGCGGTTTTAGGCTACGGTTTCTGGATAGGCTACAACCGGGGCATCATCAGCACGGTGATGAATATCCTCCTGTATGCTTTTGGCATCACCCTTTCCTTTAAGCTGACCCCTGTTACAACCAATATCCTGGAACGGCTGTTTAACACCGATAATCCGTCGCTGTTTATGGCAGCCTTTATCGTCAATATGGCCCTGCTCATGTTCGTCATGCGACAGGCCGTCAACGCGGTGGAAGGCGCCCTGCAAGTTGCCTATCTCGGCTTTTTCAACCGCGCCCTCGGCGGCGCCCTTGTGGGCGGTTTCGGGGTGCTGATTTACAGCGTGCTGATCTGGTTTTTGGTAAAAGTCCATTTCCTCAACGACGCCACCCTGCGCGAGTCGCGTATGTATGAGCGGGTGCTGGAACCACTGCCCGGACAAGCCAAATCGGCCGCCGACCGTATGCTCCCCTACGCACAGGATATTTGGGATACGGTGGTCGACTGGATGGATCGGGTGGAAAAATACGGCAACGAAAAAGTGCCCGACGGAAAAAAAGAAGACGGCAAACCCTATAAATTGCCCGACGACGGGCGGAACCCGATTTTTGAAGATTATCCGCAGGACAAAACGCCTGCAAAAAAGCAAAGTAACCCCGGCAAAAATGATAACGCCGACACACAATAATCGATCAGTCAGGCCCTGCCTCGCAAATCCCGTTATATGATGTATTCCGATTCGCTTTCCGACATGCTGCGCCGCCCGCGCCGCAACCGCCGCACCGATGCCATCCGCGGAATGGCCAACGAAACCCACCTGACAGTGGACCACCTCATTTTTCCGCTTTTTGTACTGGAAGGAAAAGGTGTTCGCAGTGAAATCAAATCGCTGCCCGGTATTTTCCGCTGCTCGCCCGACGAATTATTGCGCGAAATTGAATCCTGTATGAACCTCGGGTTGCGCAGTTTTATCCTTTTTCCCGCCGTGGCAGAAAGCCTGAAAGATCAAACCGCAACGTATAGCTACCACCCCGAAAATTTTTACCTGCACGTCGCACGCGAAATCAAAAAGCGCTTCCCCGAATGCTGCCTCATCAGCGATGTTGCCATGGATCCATACAGCAGCGACGGCCACGACGGCCTGGTGCGCGACGGCGCCATCATCAACGACGAAACCCTGCCGATTCTGGCCAAAATGAGTGTCGCACAGGCCGAAGCCGGATTTGATATGCTCGGCCCCTCCGACATGATGGACGGCCGCGTAGGCTTTATGCGCCGCGCCCTCGACGAGGCCGGCTACTACAACACCGGCATTCTGGCTTATACTGCCAAATATGCCAGCGCCTTTTATGGCCCCTTCCGCGATGCCCTCGACTCGGCCCCCAAACACGGCGACAAAAAAACCTACCAGATGAACCCCGCCAACAAACGCGAAGCACTCATTGAGGCCGAATTAGACACTTTGGAGGGTGCCGATATGCTGATGGTAAAACCGGCACTGCACTACCTCGATGTGATACAAACCCTTAAAAACGCCTCCAACCTCCCCATCGCCGCCTACCACGTCAGCGGCGAATGCGCCATGCTGCGCGCCGCCTGCCAGAACGGTTGGCTCGACTTTAACCGCGCTATGCCCGAAACGCTGATCAGCCTGCGCCGCGCCGGCGCTGATGTCATCCTGACCTACTTCGCGAAGGATTATGCTGAAATGCTGCATAAAGGATAAAAAACGACAGACCCTAAACACATATCACTACTTCATTTTATGCAAACGCTTGTAGACACGCACGCACACCTCTATTCGCCCAAATTTGAAAACGACCGACATGATATGGTGCGCCGCGCCATAGAAGCCGGCGTGACGCGGATGTATCTGCCCAACATTGACGCCGAATCCATCGACGCGATGTTAGCCCTCGAAGCGGCGTTTCCCGAAAACTGTTTTGCTATGATGGGCCTGCACCCCTGTTCGGTACAAGCCGATACCATGGCGCAGGAACTCGCCCTCGTGGAACGCCACCTCGGCGAACGCCAATGGGCAGGCATCGGCGAAACAGGCATTGACCTTTACTGGGACAAAAGCACCCTCGACATACAAATTCAGGCTTTTAAACGCCAGATTGAATGGGCTAAAGACCTCAGCCGACCAATCATTATTCACAGCCGCGATGCCAATACCGAAAGCATACGGGCCGTGCGCGAAGGTCAGGACGGCCGCCTGCGCGGCATTTTCCACTGCTTTTCCGGCAGCGCCGACGAGGCCCGCGAAATGATTGACCTCGGTTTTATGATCGGTATCGGCGGTACGCTCACTTATCCTAAATCGGAGCTGCCACAAGTGCTCAAAACCGTTCCATTAGAACATATCGTGCTGGAAACCGACGCGCCTTACCTGCCACCCGTTCCCCATCGCGGCAAGCGCAACGAAAGCGCTTTCATCCGCCATGTCGCGGAAATGCTCTCCGAAGTAAAAGTGCTGCCGCTTTCCCAAATTACACGGGTGACCACCGAAAATGCCCTGCGCATGTTCGCCTGAATACTTCCAAAACACTAAAATACTTAAACACTAATAAATTCATCGTTCATCACTCATCGTTCATCGTTAATGAAAACCCACGCCTTCATCAACGGTCAATGGATCGGCGCCGACAGCGGTAAAACCTTCCCGGTGACCAATCCTGCCACAGGTGAAATAATCGCTGAAGTAGCCAATTGCGGCAGCGCCGAAACCCAACGCGCCATTGAAGCAGCAGCGGCAGCCTTGCCCGCCTGGCGCGCTAAAACCGCACATCAGCGCGGCAGATTGTTGCGCCAATGGCACGACCTGATTATGGCCAAAGCCGATGAACTCGGCAGCCTGATGACCAATGAACAAGGCAAACCACTCGCCGAGGCCCGCGGTGAGGTGCGCTACGGCGCTTCCTTTATTGAATGGTTTGCAGAAGAAGGCAAACGCGCCTACGGCGATATTATTCCGGCTCAACAAGCCAACCAACGCTTGTTGGTGATGAAAGAGCCGGTAGGTGTGGTGGCTGCTATTACGCCCTGGAATTTCCCCATCGCCATGATTACCCGCAAGGTTGCGCCGGCGCTCGCAGCCGGTTGTACCGTAGTGCTCAAACCCTCCGAAGAGACGCCGCTCAGCGCCCTGGCGCTGGCAGAGCTGGCCCAACAGGCGGGCATCCCCGACGGTGTTTTGAATATTATTACCGGATTGAATGCCGCCGAAATCGGGCAAACGCTCACGCAAAGCCCCATAGTACGCAAACTCTCCTTTACCGGCAGCACCGCCGTAGGCAAGTTGTTGCTGCGCCAATGCGCCGATACGGTGAAAAAAGTATCGCTCGAACTGGGCGGCAACGCCCCCTTTATCGTTTTTGAAGATGCCGACCTCGACGCCGCCGCAGAAGGCGCCCTGGCCTCCAAATACCGCAATGCCGGACAAACCTGTATCTGCTCCAATCGCATTTTTGTACAAGAGAGCATCTACGACGCATTTCTGGAGCGTTTTACGCCCTTGGTTGCGGCACAGAAAATTGGGCCCGGCGCCGAGAAGGGTGTACAAATTGGTCCGTTAATCAATCAGAAAGCAGTCGGCAAAGTACAGCGCCTGCTCGGCGACGCCCTTGGCAAAGGCGCCCGCGTGCTGACGGGCGGCAACAGCGCCGGCGGCAACTTTTTTGAACCTACTGTTGTGGCAGACATCAACCCGGGCATGGACATCATGCGCGAGGAAATTTTCGGCCCCTTAGCGCCCATTATTCGCTTTTCTACAGAGGCCGAAGTCGTTCAAATGGCTAATAATACCGAGTACGGACTGGCCGCCTATTTTTATGGTCGCGATGTGAGCCGTATTTTCCGCGTAGCGGAAGCCCTCGAATACGGTATGGTGGGTGTGAATACCGGAATGATCTCCAGCGCCGTGGCGCCCTTCGGCGGTGTGAAGGAAAGCGGCATTGGCAGAGAAGGCTCGTTTTATGGTTTGGAGGAGTTTTTGGAAACCAAATTGGTTTGTATCGGCATATAATAGTGGGTATTGTCGTAAACCCGTCACTGCACGCAAAAGGATTACCCTATTTTCACGGGCAAAAAAGATCCCATGCGTTTTACATTTACAATCTTCCTGCTGCTGACCGCCCTCGGCTCGGCGCTGCATGCGCAGCAAAATTATTACACCGTAAAATTTCCTGACGACAAAACCATCATCGGATGCGGCGCCGCGCCCAGCGGCGATGCGCCGGTCATTACCTACCAGAACTACAATTGTGGTTTTAATGTGGGGGTTTCGTACAACGATCAGGTGTTTTACCTCAACAACACCAAGGGCTGCGCCAAAGTAGTGCGCACCTGGAAACTCATCTGGTGGTGCGACTACGACCCCAACTACTACCAACCCACCATCATTATTAATCCGGACA
>Ga0075157_10000925_pt1 | contig 19984 bp, 18 predicted proteins | sample JI81BgreenDNA_FD_70967 | JGI IMG/M metagenome (GOLD analysis project Ga0075157, IMG submission 70967) | Wastewater effluent complex algal communities from Wisconsin, to seasonally profile nutrient transformation and Carbon sequestration -... | ecosystem: Engineered > WWTP > Effluent > Algae...
ATTCATAATTTTAAAAATGTCTTTGAGTTCGAGTGGAACAGGCATCCTGCCTGTTGCGGTTCAGTAAGCTGTATATTGCTAATGGGTAAGAGGCGCCCTCCGCCGTGTACGCTACTAACTTCTGCCATTTTTTTAATTAGCAGCCTTTCGATCTTGCAACTTTTTCATTTCTGCTTGAACCCCCACGGCTATCTGCAAAGCTTCGTTTAGCAATCGCCCTTGTTCTGTGGCTCGATCGCTAATTTGCAGGGAATTCAAACTTTTCAAATTATTGGTAAACAATTCGGAGTTAGTAGCGACAAATTTTTTGTTTTCCCTGAGAATTCTTTCGGTTTTCAAAGCTCGAACTAAATCCTCTCTGATTAGCTGCAAGGCTGCAATAACTTTTGCTCGATCGCCGATTTTGACTGCCGCATTGCCGGCATCTTCTATCCTATCGTTAATTTCTATCGCTTCGATTATACCATTATAGCGATCGACATCATCAAAAAGATTAATTAAATGTTTGTTTTGGCGGCTGCACTGAATTTTCCACGCATCATCAAGGATTAAACCGACGATCGCAGCGAAGTGGAGGGCGAACCACAACAAATAAGCTCTAGGAAATATCGCAACTAGCAGCCAACAACTGATTAGAACCAAAACTATTAAACCGGCTGTTTTCAAAGCTTCGCGGGCAAACTTAGTCGCTGTCGGCGGGCGGTATACGCGATCGGGCCCCGCGCCGGTGAGGTGCTTGAGTTCACCAACAGTAATTTCTAATCCCTGAATGTCAGCTCGCATAAATCTTCACAAATATTTCTTAATTATAAAGTTTTGTAGTAGAACAAGGGGCTCGTCTACAATAAACCTAACACTTTTTTCAACCAAAACTGCACTATGTCCGCACGTCCTATATACCTCGACAACCACGCCACAACCCCCGTAGACCAACGGGTACTTGAGGCGATGCTGCCGTATTTTACCGAACAGTTCGGCAACGCAGCCAGCATCAGCCACGTCTACGGCTGGGAAGCAGAAGCAGCGGTTAAACAGTCACGACAAATCATAGCGGAAGCGATCAACGCCTCCCCCGAAGAAATTGTTTTTACCAGCGGTGCAACCGAAGCAAATAACTTAGCGATTAAAGGTATCGCTGAAGCTTATTTCAGCAAAGGAAAGCACATTATCACAGTAAAAACCGAACACAATGCTATTCTCGACCCCTGTACCTATTTGCAAAAATTGGGGTTTGACATTACTGTTTTACCAGTGAAAAGCGACGGGCTGATTGATATAGGCGATTTGATCAAAGCGATTCGGGCAGAGACAATTTTGGTTTCAGTGATGACGGCAAATAATGAGATTGGCGTCATTCAGCCGATCGCAGAAATTGCAGCAATTTGTCGCGGAAATGACATTCTTTTTCACACAGATGCGGCACAGGCGATCGGCAAAATTCCCCTGGATGTAGAGGAGATGAATATCGATCTAATGTCCTTGACAGCCCACAAAATCTACGGGCCAAAAGGCATCGGTGCTCTCTACGTGCGCCGCAACAAACCGAGAGTGCAGCTAGCGCCGCAAATGCACGGAGGAGGTCATGAACGGGGAATGCGATCGGGAACTCTCTACCCACCGCAAATAGTTGGGTTTGCCAAAGCAGTAGAATTGGCAATTGCGGAAATGCCATCGGAAACAGAACGAGTGGTTAATTTGCGGCAGCGTTTGTGGGAAAATTTGAGTGAATTAGGCGATGTTGTTCTCAACGGTCACGCTACGAAGAGATTGCCGGGGAATCTCAATATTAGTGTAGGTGGCGTTGACGGTCAAGCGTTGATGTTGGGTTTGCAATCGGCGGCTGCGGTTTCTTCGGGCTCTGCTTGCACTTCGGCGAAAATATCGCCATCTCATGTTTTAGCAGCGATCGGGCGATCGGACAAATTAGCTTATGCTTCAATTCGGTTTGGTATTGGCCGGTTCAATACCGAAGCAGAAATAGATGCAGTTTCCCAACACGCGATCGCAACTATTCAATCTCTCCGACAAGCTCAAAAAGTGATGAGTTAGAAAGTATTGGTGTCAACTTAAGCCTAAAACCCACTATCTCTCTCATTTTTATCAAAGTCTCGATCCCCCTAAATTCCCCTTAATAAGTGCGACTATGAAGATACTCTTGTCCCCCCCTTTATTAAGGGGGGCTAGGGGGGATCGGAAAGATGAAAAAAAGTCATTTAGTTACTTAGAACCAAATACCTCGCGCACCCGATAAATCGGTTTTCCCTGCGACTCGTGATAAGTCCGCATCATCACTTCCGCCAGCAAACCAAAACAAAATAACTGCACGCCAGTTAACAGCAAAACCACAGCCAAAATCAGCAAAGGACGATTGCCAATACTTTGACCGAGGCCAAATTTCACGAAAGTCAAATATATTCCTAAAACCGTTCCCAACGTCATAGAACCCAATCCCAAAAGTCCAAAAACGTGCATTGGTCGAGTCAGGAACTTTTTCATAAAAGAAATAGTTAACAAATCCATCAACACCCGAAAAGTTCGCCAAATTCCGTACTTACTTTGACCGAAACGGCGGGCGTGGTGTCGCACCGGCAGTTCTGCAATTCTCGCCCCTTCAATAAACGCCAACGCTGGCAAAAAGCGGTGCAATTCCCCGTAGAGATTCAAGTCTGCTACCAACTCGGATTTATAAGCTTTCAAAGAACAGCCGTAGTCGTGCAAAGTTACGCCTGTAACGCGACCAATTAACCAGTTAGCAATTTTAGAAGGAATCAACCGGCTAATAGTATTGTCTTGCCTATTTTTGCGCCAGCCACTGACTAAATCGTAGCCTTCATCTAACTTTTCCAACAATAGCGGAATATCAGCCGGGTCATTTTGCAAATCGCCGTCTAGGGTAACAATAGCACGACCGCGAGCGCGATCGAAACCTGCCGACATGGCAGCAGTTTGCCCGTAATTGCGGCGCAAAATTACAGCACAAAGGTCATCGCGAGTGCTGGCTAACTGCTGGAGAAGTTGAGCAGAACCGTCCTTAGAACCGTCATCTACACAAATAATTTGATAGCTGAGTCCAGATGGTTGGATAGAAGAGGCGATCGCCTCAATCAAATGAGGCAAACTTTCCACCTCATTATACACCGGCACCACCACTGAAACGTCGAGAACAACCTCCGCGCCAGCCTGCTGTGCAGCCAATTTTTCCAAAAATAATGCAGCGTCCATTTTTTTATTCGATAATATTAACAGTCAACCGTCAACAGTCAACCGTCAACAACTAACTAGGTTGATAACTTGCCACAACTTTACCATATCCCCGCAATTGCTGGTAATAAGCTTGACTGACTCGATCGCCATCATCCCACAAAACATCGATACCGATACCATTGCGACCTTGTGCTTGTCCCGAACTGTGAATGTAGCGATTATCTCCGAGATATAATCCTACATGAGTTGCTTTTTCTGGCGTACCAAAAAATACTAAATCCCCCGGTTCTAAAGCACTGATACTAATCGGTTTAGTAAAAGCTTCCTGCTGATAAGCATCCCTCGGCAACCAGATGCCCGCAGCCACAAAAGCAGCTTGCATCAAGCCGGAACAATCATAATTTGGCCCGACTGTACCGCCCCAAAGATAATAATTGGATTGGTGCATAGCCTCGCGAGCGAAAGTAATTACAATTGGTAATTTTTCCTTGATTTCTGCCTCAGAAACCACCAGAGGATGATACACTGTTTCTGCCACATCGAGCAACTCGACATCTCGAAGATCCAGCCATCCCGGATAATCATCTTCGCACAGTCGCACCATCACAGCCGTTGTATCCCCCTCAACAACCGAGTCTATGGCATTTCTCCCCCCCTTGATAAGGGGGGGCTGGGGGGGGTCAACAACTCGCAAATGCCGCCCCAGCGCTGCTTGAGTTGCCAATCGATCGCACTTTGGGGAATCGTAAATATTTATGTGCGATCGGGCCCGGTACTCCACAACATCAGATAATTGATAATTGGCCATTGCTAATTGCTCATTGTTTGCTGTTAATTGTTCGCATTTATTGTTCGCATTTAACGATAGATTGCCATTAGTTAGCCGTTAACCGTTAACCGTCAGCCATTAACCATGACATTTTTTCACAAAGACGAACAATTAGAAACCCTCGGCAGTAGCATTATAGACGCAGCCAAAGCAGAATTTACAGGATTAAGCGGCGATCGTACAGCCATTACCTGGATAGTCTACGATCCCCCGGTGCGAGTCAATACAGGCGGCGCCCTGAGTCCAGAAGAATTTTGGAAGTATCAACCGCGAGGTTTTAGCGCCAGAGGTTCCGAACGAATTTATCCAGCCAGCATCGTCAAATTATTCTACCTCGTTGCCATCTGGGAATGGGCGCAAAAAGGCATGATTCAAACATCGCCAGAATTAGAACGCGCCGTCCGAGATATGATAGTTGATTCCAGCAACGACGCCACAAGTTTAGTAGTAGACGCCCTCACCGGCACCACCAGTGGCCCAGAATTATCACCAGGCCCCTTTGAAAGTTGGAAACAGCAGCGAAACATCGTCAACCGTTACTTTCAATCATTGGATTGGCCGGAATTACAAAATATTAACGTCAATCAGAAAACCTGGTGTGACGGCCCCTATGGTCGCGAGCGAGCTTGTCTAGGAGAATTAATGGAACATAGAAATATGCTGACCACAAATGCAGCGGCGCGTTTGCTGCACAGTATAATCGGCGGCGTAGCTGTTTCTGCCCAAGCATCGCAAGAAATGATGGGTTTAATGAAACGCAGTTTAGCACCAGTAGAATTAGAGGCAGATCCTGAAAATCAAGTAACGGGTTTTTTAGGCGGCGGATTGCCAGAATCAGCAAAATTGTGGTCAAAAGCCGGACTGACAAGTCAAGTTCGTCACGATGCTGCTTATATTGAAATATCGGGTTTGCGGCCGTATTTGTTGGTTGTATTTACCGAGGGGAAAGAGAATAGCAAGAATGAAGAAATTTTGCCATTTATCTCGCGACAATTTGTCGAAGCGATGAAAGTGCTTAATTAGATTTAGTAGTTGATTATTGCGGCTAGACTAGAGTTGAATTGCCAAAATAATTTGGACGGGCTAGAAGCCCATCCCACAAAATTTTCTTGTGGGATGGGCTTCTAGCCCGTCCAAAAACTTGATTAAAAGGAACTTTTTCCTAGAAGCTCTAAAACGGAGAGGGAGGGATTTGAACCCTCGAAGGATGTTAACACCCTTAACAGATTAGCAATCTGCCGCTTTCGACCACTCAGCCACCTCTCCAAGATGACAGTAACTAACTATAGCACACACATCTTATTCTTGCCAACCCCTAATGTAAAAATTCCTCAATTCCTTACTCTGTATACTTTTCGCGACCTCAACCGCCCGCCTCTTCCCCAAAGCCCCTAGCCTTCAAGTGCTTTTCCCAACTAAAATTGGAACTCAAAAAGAACCTCTTAGTATACAAATACCCCAAGCGGTACAGGTGAGCCTTGCGATCGGCATCGAGATTAAAGTCCGTCGTCGTCACCCCAGCGTCAGTCACATCAATATTAATCACCCTGCCCTTATCCATTTCTCGCTGGTGATAGCGGTCTCTTGCTTTCATCATCGTTCGGAACATCGCCGCCAGCATCGACAGCGGAGTATCAATCTTAACTTTAGTCTCAATTCCGGTATCGACTAATCGAAACCCAAAGGTAAACCAGCGCGGCATAGCAGGAGTCGCACCGACGGATTGTTTGTCATAAATCCACAGGGGGAAATTGCTCAAAATTCCGCCATCTACAATTAAGTCATCGCCGAGTTTTCCCGGTTCAAAAAATAGCGGAATACTCATCGACAACCGAACGGCTTCAGCAACGCTAAAATCTTCAGCCCTTTTGAGTCGCAACTGCTCATACAAAGGATCGGAATCGGTAGATTCGCGTCGGTGTAAGTCGTCGGGCAGCACCAACATTTCACCGCGACTGAGGTTGGATACTACTACTTTTAATTCCCGCTCTTTTACGATTTGTTTGACATCGGCAAAAGTGTGCAATTTACCTCGACCGAGCATTGCTTCCAGCCACTGCCGGAACGGTTGCGCCGAATATTCTCCCATCTGACGGCTAACTGTTAAGAAAAGTAGAGTCCAAGCAGGAGATTGCAAGTCGTCGGCGGGGTCGCCGTTTAAAATTAGAGGACTGTTTTTTTGAGTTAAAAATATGCTGTAATCGAGCTGTCCTAAAATTTCCTCTAAATCATCTATTGACAAGTCGGTTGCCAATACTGCGGCAGTAATTGCACCTGCCGAAGTGCCGGCCAATTTTCGCCACTGGATGCCCAAATCGCTACAGCACCTGAGTGCTCCTAAAAACGCAACTCCGCGCACGCCGCCGCCTTCAAAAACGCCGTCGGCATAGATTTGACCGTTGTCGTCGGGAGGCGGAAATTTGCTAAGAATTGTTTGTTTTTCGGTTGCGGTGATTCTGACACCGGGTTCTTGCAAAATTTGCTGCGGATACCACTTGCTCATGGGAAATACCTCGGATAAATGTTGGGTTTTAGATTTTAGATTTATATCTATTGTTCTTGATTTTTGTCGGCATCCATTGCCTCTTTGACGTATTGTTGAACTTGCGATCGCACTTGTTCGTAGGCCACCGACGCGCACCAAGGTCGGAGAGATAAAATAGTTGTATCGGGAGTAATCTCGACCACCAAACAAGTCGGGGGCGGATTCTCCAACACCAGCGGGTGAGAGTGGGCAATTTCTAATAACTCAGCTACAGTTGGACGAATTGGCCGATCGCCAATATCAATCTTCAAGTCTACTCGCCTCGTTCCCATTGCCGTTGTATTTTTCAGTGTACCGTTAAACAACTGATTGTTCGGGACAATAATTTTTATGCGATCGTCTGTCACCACCGTTGTTGAAAAAATCCCGATGCTGTCCACCACTCCCTTAACATCCCCAGCTTCAATCCCATCCCCGACTTCAAAGGGCCGCAAACTAATCAACATTACCCCAGCAGCAAAGTGGGACAGAGTATTTTGCCACGCCAAACCAATGGCCAAACCCGCTGCACCCACCACCGCAACCACACTGGTAGTTTGAATTCCCAACTGACTCAAAGCGGCGACTACTCCCACTACCAAAATCGTAATCTCAGCAGCTTGAACTAAGAATTTCCGCAGCGTGGCTTCGGTGCGACTCAGTGCTCGGCGAGTCACGCGGCCCGCAAAGTTGATAGCAAATCGCGTAATTAACAAAATGCCGATCGCCCACAGCAGTTGAGGTACAATTTTAAACCCCAATTCCACGAATCTTTTCGAGAATTCTTGGGCTACTTCCAAGGCTTGTGTTCTTTCTGCATTTAGCTGAGAATAGAAGGTTTGGGCTATTGGTAAAAACGTCTGAATAACTGTCATGTTAATTGGGAATTGGGAATTAGAAATTGAGAATTGCAGTCTCAGTCTTCTGCATAAGTCGGAGAGTCCGACAGGGGTTGAAAACCCCTGTCTCATAGCGGAAGTCCTCTAGAAGAGGACTAAAGTCGATAATTTTATCCTTCAAACTCTTGAGTCGGTTTCAACCGACTTTTGCTATGAGGCAGGGGTTTAAACCCCTGCCGGACTGTCGATAATTTTATCCTTCAAACTCTTGAGTCGGTTTCAACCGACTTTGGCTATGAGGCACGGGTTTAAACCCCTGCCGGACTATTCTTAATAGTGTACTGCTACGCGGGGCAATCGGTGTTTAAAACCGCAGAGAATTTCCCACGAAATAGTTCCTAAAGTCGCGGCCCAATCGTCAGCACTAATGTGATATTCCCCATCTTTGCCCAAAATAGTCACCACTTCACCGACTTCTAAATCGGGAATATCAGTTACATCCAGCATTAACTGATCCATCGTCACCGCGCCCACTTGCCGCACGAACTGACCCCTGACTAAAACCTGCATTTTATTAGAAAGATTGCGGGGAATACCATCTGCATAGCCGATACCAATTACGGCAATCTGTGTCTGCCGCTCAGCTATAAATTGATAGCCGTAACTGACGCCGGTTCCTGCTTCAATTGTTTTCACCTGCGTTACTCTAGCTTTTACCTGCATTGCGGGCTTCAAATTGGATCTCGACTGCAAGTGAGGAGCTGGATAAAGACCGTAGGTAGCTAAACCGACTCGCACTAAATCGTAGTGCAAATCCGGGTCAGCGAGGGCGGCAGCAGAGTTTGCCAAGTGGAGGCGAGGGGGGTTAATTCCTGCTATTTTAATTTGCTCGATCGCCTGTTGAAACCGCTGGTGTTGCTCTATCATAACTGCGGGGTCGGGACTGTCTGCAGTCGCCAAGTGAGAGTAAATACTGGCTAATTTTAAATTGGGCAACCGCTTGACTAATTGCACAAATTCTGTTGCTTCTTGCCAGGACGTACCCAAGCGAGACATTCCCGTATCTAACTTAGCGTGAACTGGCAAAGATTGGTTAATGCCTGCGAGAACTTCCGAAAAAATTAAGGCTTGTTTGGCAGTACAAATAGTGGGCTGCAAGTGCCAATGGGCGATCGCCTTTACCTGTGGGGCTGTATGGGTTGCCCCCAACAACAAAATCGGCGCTTCTATCCCAGCTTCTCGCAATTCTATTCCTTCGGGAATTGTCGCCACTCCCAGCCAACTAGCACCTGCTTGCAATGCTGTTTGACTGACTGCAACAGCACCATGCCCGTAGGCATCCGCTTTCACAACTGCCATCAGTTGTGTGTGAGGAGATAAGAGCTTTTTAAGCTGTTTTACATTGTGAGTTAAAGCTGCTAAATCGATTTCTACCCAAGCCCGCTGGCATAGTCCCCCGTAACCGTCCCCCAGCAACGTCTGGCGGGATTCTTTTGTCGTTGATTCTGCGGTTGTTTGTTCCCCACTCCACATTGTCGATCGCTCCTACTTGCTTACACCATTAAAAACTGCTCTCAAAACTGCTAGGATATTTTACCCTAAGTTTGATTATAAGATTTTTCCTTTAATCAATGTTATACAAGTTTGAAAAAAGAATGCAACGGTCGGCAAGCTGCAAACCCATATTCCATAAGTCATTCCCCATCTAAAATCTAAAATCTAAAATCTAAAATCTAAAATGGTATTAACTGGTGTATCATAGCACCAAAAATACCCGGTAAAAACTATGGACGGACTAGCCTACCTACATTTAGCTAAAACTTGGGAAACGGCTGCGAGTCAAACTCGATCGACCACCTCAAAAATGCACCTAAAGTTAGCCTCTACTCCTTTACTTTTCTTTACGATCGCTCTCACAATTTTCAATGTAGTCAATCCCGCACTCGCCATCAAAAAAGGTGATTCAGGCCCGGAAGTAGCCCAACTTCAGAAAACTCTACAAAACGCCGGCTATTTTCGCGGTAAGGCTACAGGATTTTACGGTTCTATCACCCAGGCTGCTGTGAAAAAGTTTCAAGCAGAGAACAACCTGAAAGTTGACGGAATAGTCGGCCCTAAAACTTTGTCAGCGCTGAAAGGTAAGCCGGAAGAGGCGAGTATTGAAGCTGCGGAAAAAATCGCGCCAAATGTCGATCAACCTTCGCCATCTCCTACCGCCACAGAAAACCGCAACGAACTCGAAGATAAAACTAAAACTCAGCCCCCAGAACCTCTATTTCAAGAACCCTCTCTGCCACCTTTTAAAACTGAAAATTCCGAAGATATAAAAAGTGAATCACCAACCACAAGGCTAGTAAATCCTCCCGACAACACTCAAGGAAAAATGACCTTGAAAAAAACAATTTACGGCAACATCTCGCCAAAATCAATAGTTTATTCGGGAGATGGCTTGTTTTTTGCTCAAAACATGATGTACCGTCACACCATCACAGTTTACGACAGGAACTTTAAATTAGTCAAGACTATTCCCGATACAGTAAACTTGTCGAAGTTCGGATTTTCTAAATTCAAAGGCAATTATAAAGGCTCTCCCGTAGAAGCCGCTTTTTCAACCGATGGAAAATATGCCTACGTCTCCAACTACAAAATGTACGGTTCGGGGTTTAGCAATCCGGGAACCGACAGGTGTTCTCCAGCCGCAAAACACGACCAAAGTTTTCTGTACCGCATCAATACCCAAACGTTAAAAATAGAAAAGGTAATTCCTGTAGGTGCAGTGCCGAAATTCAATGCTGTTTCGCCTGACAATCGCTTCGCCCTCGCTAGCAATTGGTGCAGTTGGGATTTGAGCATAGTTGATATCAATAAAAACATCGAAATCGAGCGGGTAAAACTGGGTGCCTATCCTCGCGGTATTGTTGTTACTCCCGACTCAAAAAATGCCTATGTTGCCATCATGGGTTCTTCCAATATTGCGAAAGTCAATCTCATAGACTTTTCGGTAGAATGGCTGATAAATATTGGCAATGCGCCGCGTCATTTGACGATCGATCCCAACGGAAAGTATCTTTATGCCACTTTAAATGGTGAAGGAAATGTGGCCAAAATTGACCTACAAACTGGTAAAGTGGTGGACAAAGTTTCGACAGGAAGAGCACCTCGCAGCATGACAATTTCCGATCAGGGAAAACTGCTTTATGTGGTGAACTATTTCTCGAATACTGTTAGCAAAGTTAGGACTAGCGATATGAAAGTGCTGCAAACAGTGAAGGTTAATTCAAGCCCAATCGGCATTACCTACGATCCAGAAACTAATCAGGTTTGGGTAGCTTGCTATTCAGGCAGTATTATGGTGTTTCAAGATTAATTTAACTTGTTTCTATGTTCACTCAAGCGTGGACTAAGAAAGAAGGACTAAAGTCCTTACTACAAACTGGTTCGGAGTGAGAACTTTAGTCCTCAAAATTAAGGCGGTAGCAAACGTAATGATGCCTTTGCAACCGAATTTCATATCAATTACGAAGCTTTTAGATTAATTTTGTGCAAACTTATAAAAAGACAATCGATATCTTTACTACGAGGTACTAACTTATCTTTTCCAGTTAAGAGATGTTGTGTGATTAGTGGTGGAATGGGAAAGCAAGCTTTAATTTTAGTATCTTTAGCTTCAGGGCAATAAATTTCAAAATCATCTCGATTACTTACTTGTTCTTTCAATCGATCGATTATGGTGGTGTTTTGGTTATAGTTACATAAATCAATAATTATTATTACACCACCTACAGGTATTTCATTAAGCAAAAAATTGAGATTTGTTTGAACTGTAGATATATTATAAATTTCATTTAGACAATTTTGAAAAATGAACATTTGGCTTTTTTGAATTGTTGTTTTGATTGAGTAAAGAGAATTAGATTCGCATAAATCTAGGTAATTACTATTTAGCTTTAAATCTCCGGACCAGTATTCCGGTATCACAAATTTTTCGGTAATATTTCTGCTTAAAGTCCATTCCTCAGAAGCAATATCATATACATTAACAGTTAATCTTTTAATGTTTTGATACTTATCTGATAAGTATTTACTTAAGCCTACGATTTCTGGACATGGCCCTGCACCAAATAAGCATACTTCTAGCGTTTCGTTTGTTAGATTTTTCAATAAATTTTGAGCGTGTATCATTTCTAATATTTGAAAATTCATGTACGCATAATGGGGATAATAACGCATCAAATAAACTGCTTGAATTGACGGCTCCGAATAATTTACTTTAACCTGATTCGATCTATAAGAATACCACAATGCTTCTGCGGGTTTTTGTAATGATTGTAAATAGTTTTCAAAGGTTCCCTGGTGGTTTTTGTGATAAAAGTATGTCGAATTTTCTAATCCATCTAAAATGCAATTGTACAATATTGTCTTTGTTGTCTTTTTGATTGGTTTTGCTACTTCAGTTTTAACAGGAATTTTAGGTTTAATTTTTATGTCTTGATTTTTATGCTTAGCAATTACATTGTGCAGACTTTTTCGCTGTAGATTGAGAGATTTAACTTCTTCTTTAAGCCGCTCGACTTCAATCGCAATTGAGTTGTATTCTGCTTCAATCGTGGCTTTTGATTTAGTGTTGCTATCAATTGCCTGTACAAGTTTTATTCTTTTATTTTTCAGGCTTAAAATCTGATTTTCAATGCTTTTTAAATTTTCGGCATGGCTGCGGATATTTTCAAGTTCTCGGTCAGATTTTTTGCTTAAAACGAAGGCACTACTAAGGGTGCTAATTGTCGCTATACCACCTATGACAGCACTTTTATGAAGATTTTTTTCTACTGCTATACCCAAACAAAAAGCAATACTAAAGCTTAAGGTTCCTAATAAAAGTAGATTTTTCATAACTCAATTAACCCTGATTTGATAGCAGCGCTGAAATTTTATTTTCTTTATTTTAAACGGGTTTGATGATTCTAAAAGTTAGATTTATTCTTGGTTCCACAAATTTAGAAGTTTTAGGAATTTGATGTTGCCAGCAATGCTGGGTTTCACCTTTCATCAACAGCAAACTACCATTGAGCAAATTTATATCAATTTTGTAGTCTTTTGAAATTTTATGCTTTAAGGAAAATCGGCGAGTTGCCCCAAAGCTAATTGAGGCTATAATCGGATTTTTTCCTAATTCTGGCTCGTCATCGCTATGCCAGGAAACGCTATCTTTACCATCACGATATAGATTGAGAAGCACGCTATTAAAAGTAACTTTTGATATCTCTTCAGCTTTTGATTTAATTAATTTGAGTGTGGGAGTCCAAGGATCGGGATGCTGTTCGATGCCGGAATATGTATATGATTTGCCTTCATCTCCATACCAACCTGTAAGTCTGGGTAAAGGTATCTTTTTTCCATAAAAATGAATAATATCCTGTTTCCAGTTAATACTAGAATATAAATCTGAAAAAAGACGATCGCTTTCTTCGATGCTAAAAAAATTGGGATAGAAGAGCACTTCTCCATCAGTATCAATAACTACTGTTTCTTGAATATCGCTGCTATCGAGCTGATTATCCCCAAGTCTTATCTGATGATACATAATAATTGCCTCAAATCGAATCAATGAGTGTGGAATGATGATTTGACATGATTCCTGTGATTTTAACATCGATCTCAACTGCCCGCAAACCCAAGAAACCGGGTTTTTGGCTGATTCTGTCAGCTATGAGGAAGTATTGTCGCAAAAAACCCGGTTTCTGACGGCTCGCAAGCCCAAGAAACCGGGTTTTTGGCTGATTCTGTCAGCTATGAGGAAGTATTGTCGCAAAAAACCCGGTTTCTGACTACCCGCAAGCCCAAGTCAGACTCATAGAAAAAAGAAGGGCTTCATTCCTCTAATTAAAGCCGCACAACATACTCAGAAGCCTTTGCAGGTACTTGGCCTTTTTTTGCCATAGCTTGGTAAATCATGGCTGCTACTTCAGCGCGAGTTGCTGTTCTATTAGGCTGCAAAAGTGCGCGCTTCGGGTGGTTGACAACAATGCCAGCTTCTGTGGCTGATGCTACTTTGTTAACTGCCCATTTCGGCACTTTTTTCCTGTCTGTATAAACTTGTAAAGTTTTGGTTGTTTTTGTTGATGGTTTCAGGCTCAAACCGCTGGCTAAAGCTGCGATGACTTCGACACGGGGAATATTTTTGTCGGGACGGAACTCATTGTTTGGGTATCCTTTAAGATATCCAGTTGTGACGGTGTGGTCGATCGCCGGAGCTACAGGACTTTTGTCTTTTACGTCTTTAAAATCAATCGGTTTTCGGATCGGCTTTTTGTCGTCGGACATTCGCTGAATTAAGCGCGCTAGTTCGGCTCGCGTCATCGGTTCGTCGGGACGAAATTTGCTGTCGGTGAAATCAGTAAAGATTTTGCGATCGACTAAAGCGACAATGAACGGACGCGCCCAATATTTGTCGGGAACATCGGATAATATAACAGGCCCAACTTTGGGTTTATCGGCTTTGGGTTTATCGGCTTTGGGTTTATCGGCTTTCGGTTTGGTAATTGCTGGATCGGGAGTCGATCGCGCAATTGGCTTCGGAGGAACAACGATTACACCCACCGGAGGAGTTGCCGGTAAAATCGGCCCTAAAGGTGCCACAGGTGCGACATCTGGTTTTGACGGAAGGGGGGTTGTCGCGGGCGATCGCAAATCCGAACTTGGCGATTCTGGCGTTAATATTCCCGGAGTCGCGGGAGTAACAGCAGGCTGAGAGAAAACGGCTGGAAATTGCCAATTTCTGGCATTCAATCGATCGGGATTTTTACCTGTTACCCAAAATAAAATTGCTCCCATTGTGCCGAAGGCAACCAAGATAGCAATCAATTCATCCAATCCTAGAGGATTTCTTTCCCCTGACGGGGGTTGTGAAGAAGACATATTGTCACCTACATACTAATGTAGAAATTAAATCACATATTTTTTGGGTCTGGGGGAAACAGAGAAGGCTAAATCAACTATTCCAAAGTTCTCACTGTCAATACTTGCGGCGGCGTGGAATCGGGAGGATAAATAAAATCAACTTTTACTGATCGCGTTTCTGTCGCAGCTAACCTCAACTTTACCATCGGTTCCACAACTTGACCGAAACGGTGCCACAAATGCACGTAGCGAGTTACATCGTAACCTCCATCATCTCGGTAGCGCAGCCGCACAGTACCTCGAAAATAGGGAAAATCTAGGGGAGGTTGGCGAAATCGCAATCCATTTTTTGAGAGTCGATCTTCTTTTAAAGGCGTTTCCAAACTCACCGCTACCGTTTGCGGTTTTTGGGCAGTGTTATGCAGCGGCACAATCAGATTGTAGTGTACGCCGTAATTGCCGTGGGCTTCGTAAGCGGTGTCGGGATAGCGCGCCAGCATTTTTCCGGCTTGCACTTGTTGGGTTCCCAAAGTGCCCCCGCGCAAGGTAGAGATCCCATAGGATATCGCTTTTCCAGTCTGGGGAATTGCCAGATTTTTAGCATCGCGATCGACTAATTCCGCTTCCCATCCCGAACCTTGCTGCACCCCTGCTACGCGGCCGTAAATCAGGCTTCCCGAAGTCGCGTCGGGGGGAGTCGGGGTTTTGTCGCGGGGGCCTGCCAAACCGCCATTATTCAGCAATTGCTGCCATTCTTCCAGAGTTGGCGCGCGCTCGCCCCCATCAGCATTTTGAGGTGCATACATTGCCAAAGTAGCGGCATAAACCTTGCCGCTACTTTTGAGCTGCACAAAGGTAGAACGACCATTTATCGGCTTTTCCAGACCCCGCACGGGAATAGGGCGATTCATCAACAATGCGGTTTCTCCCGGTGCAATCAGCAGTTTTTCGGGAAAATCCGGCTGCCGCATTCCCCGCAAAACGTTATCGACAGCGCGAATCCCAGGGCCGGAATATACTTCGCCGTTGGGACTCTCACTTAGTGCTGCTTTTTGTTTGAACGGTGCGTCTGGTTCCATCAGGTAACTGGCTGCCTGTAACACTTCCACCGTCACGGGTTCGGAGCTGGGATTGTAGAGCAAAGCGCCGATATACAAAGTTCTAGAATTCAGCGGAGTGTGAGAAAAGTGGTGAGCAAACAGGTTGAATTGCCCTTGAAAGGCAAAGTTCAGGTGAGCTGCGGGGACTTTTTTGCCGTCTGGGGGAAAGGTTGAGAGCAAAATGCCTTCTTTTTTGACCCATTCGGGACTGTTGCTGTTGAAGAGGGGGATGCTGTCGAGTTTTCCGGGGAGCGATCGCACTTCGGCATCTAGTACAATTTCCTCTGGTGCTGGTTTTGCGGGAATAGATTGTACGGGTTTTTTGACGTACAACAATCCGCCGACTGCACAAAGGACGATCGTAGAAATGCCAGCAATTCGAGAAAAGAGATTTGGCTTCTGAATCATGAAAGTTAACTGTCAGCCCAATCTCTGTACATCTTCCACCGACAGCGACAGCGCCTGAGCCACTTGCTCTACAGTTAAACCCATTGCCAACAGTTGGGGAATAGCATCCCGTTGGGTTTGTTCTGCGCGATCGGCCCTTTGGCGTTCCTGTTCGGTATGGAGGCGTTCGAGTCTAGCTTGTTCGCTACCAGTTAACAACAAATTCCCCTGATTATCCCACCAACGCAACCATCGCTGATGCTGATTTTGATAGCTACCTTCCCACACACCTAACTCTACTCCCATCATGTCGATCGGATAATGCCCGCGATCGTTCGGTTGCAAACGGCGATAACGAGTATTCACCCAGTTATAGACTTCCAATTCGCTCGTTTTAATGATGTATATCGCATAGTAAGGAATGTGAATAATCTGCTCGTATACCCAAAACTTTCCGGGTTTCTGGTTGACACCTTCTGGTAAGCGAGATAAGGGAGTATTGTTTCGTTCTTCACAGCCATTACCACTAGCAAATTCGATCGCAATTAATGGCACAATATACTCGCGCCAAATCACGTAAGAGCGGCGAATTTCCCCATCTATTAGGGGCGGGACGTTGGGAACGTAGAACCAGTCAGGCGCTTCGGCTCCCTTTTCTGGAGGATCGGTTTCGCGCCAGTAAATGCCGCTATCTTGCCCGATCGCATATTGTCCGTCGGGGTGAAGGGTTTGCAGTGTAGTTTCCAGGGAGTCGGTGAGTAGAATACTCTGGGGATGTTCTTGGAAGTTTTTCACAAACGTGCCGTCGGAGTCAGGTAGTTGGGTGTGATCGGGAAAGGCGGGAGGTAAGGTTGTGGGGTTGAGGCTTTGGGTCATGTCAGCTATCCGATCGTGAAAGGACAGATGCTTTATTTAAGTATAGCCATTTTATATGGAAAGGCTTTAAACTGTTTAATACGCTCTCTGTCTATCGTTTAACTAGAGGTGTGACCATGCCGTTAATTGCCAAAATCGCAAGCACTAACGAACGAGTAGACATTACAAAATTGAAAAATCCTCGTGCTGAACTGCAAGCAGGTGACTTAGTATGTCAGCTTTGTGGTAGTCCGATGATTATTAAGCAAGGGATGATCAAAAAACCTCATTTTGCCCACAAAGCAGAATGCACAAGCGATTACCAAAGCCATCCAGAAAGTCCTGAACATCTTGCAGGGAAAGAGTTGATAGCAAAAACTCTCAAGACAGAACTGCCAGAGTACAGCCTTGCCGAAATAGAATATGAGTTTCCTATTCCTGAAGTAAGGCGGATTGCTGATGTTGTAGCAAAGTTTCCTAACGGGTGGATAGTCGCTCACGAGTGCCAACTAGCTTCAATAACAGTTGAAGAACTTGAAAAACGAACAGAGGATTACTTATATGCAGGAGTTGACGTTATTTGGTGGCTTGGCAAAGCTGCAAATACCAAATCCAATCTCGATTGGTCTCACTCAAAGTTTGGATTTGCCCTCGTACTCAATTACGACCAATTGTCCGCCCACGCTCAAGGAAGTCAAGATGGAGTTAAAGTGGGTTTACTCTAGGTTAAGTGAAGGTTATTGGTATGACAATCAAAAAAATGAACGCTCTGGCAAAATGCTTGATCTCTTCGATCTCTTTATGACTAACTTAGAATTAGAAAAACGGCTAAATGAAAGAAAACCTACTGCAAAAGTTATTGAGACGCTATATATTTTTCGCTGCCTTTACATTCAAAATAATGAATGGCAGAGATTTGACCTAACTATTGAGCAGTCTGGACTGGCGATTTTAGATAAGATTATCAACTCTTGTTTCGATCGTTTTGGAAGCTCTGTCAAGAAGTTTGAACTGGGTATTCAATATTATTATGAATTTGATTGTGGTTTGGCTTCTGGTAAATCTCCTTGGCTGCACTACACTACGGATTTGATGCTTAAGCGATGTTTAGAGATTTGGCCAAAAATTAAACCCGATCAAATTAAGCGAGGGTTAGCGCTGCAAAAGCGCGGTGAACCGTCCGTAAATGGTCATATTGGATCGCTCAATGCGAAGAAAGCTATAAAAAAAGAAAAAGAAGAAAAAAAAGAGGGGTATGGGGCTGATGAATATTGGGTGGTGGAAAATCCAGAAGCACTGAAACCCTGGCGTGGTGAACTTCTACCTAAAAGTGGTATCGAGGCTGCAAAAAGAAGGGCGCATGAGTGGCAGTTGAAACGTACAGGCACATCTCATAAATAATAGCGATATCTCTTACTTTGCATCCTTTGCGGTTGAAATTTTTCAAAGAGATCGTCCGATTTTATCATCAGGAATTGAGGGCAAATGATTTACAGCCCTGGCCTAAATTGCTGACGATAAATCCAGAGTGGAATCCTCGAATTAGCAATGATCGAAGGCCAGGATACATTTGGCCTGAGTTTGAAACATGATATTCTTAACGCCTTCTGCCGCCAAAAGAACGACTGCGACTCGGTTGACGAGAATTCCTGCCACTACCAAAACTCGGACTCCGCCTTTGCTGGGGGGAATTTGAGTTGGGCGATCGCCTCAAAGTGCTGCCACCGTAGCCCGAACCGGTCGATCGATTGCCATTAGGACGTACTGAGGGTCTTACTGGCTGGTTGTAGGTGGGCGATCGCAAGCGGCCGGTCGTCCTTAAAACTTGACGGTTTCTCACAGCCGGAGGCGGAGTTCGATACCGAGTTTGATATTGCTGAACAGCTTGGTTGTAAGTATTACCATACCCGCCATATCCTGTCATAATCCCCGGCTGATAGACTGGCGGCATATAATATCGCGGTCTAAATAACAAACTGCCGATCGCCTGACCGGCCACAGCTCCAGCAAACGGTGCCCAGAAGCCAGATTGCTGCCGCACTACTACGGTTTGTGGCTGACCTGTTTGAGGATTAGGAACAGTTTCGGTAACGTTGTGAACGTACTCAATTTTAAAATCTTCTGTCAAATGCAAAACCGCTTGATTGTTCTCCACATTTAGATAACTTTTCTTGCCTGCCGATATTTCTTCATTTGTTAAGCGAGCCATTTGCAAATCCCTAGTGCGGTAAACTGGGGGACTGCCGGGGGGAGTATTCAGCAACATCAAACTGTATTCGCCATCAGCATCGTTGTAGGTAACTTGCTGTACGGGATATTGGCCTTGAGCCAAGTTATTGTTTGGTGCAGGGCGCACAGTGTTAATATTCGGATTTCCCGCAGGATTTGTAGAAGTTTGTGTGCGAGGTGAACCGCAGCCGGTTGCCGTCCACAAAAAAGTTAAAGCCATTAAATAAATTGTCAGTTTTCGCAGCATCATAAATAGTAATTGGTAATTGGGCATTGGGCATCGGGCATCGCGCATTGGTAGCAAATAACCCTTCGACTCCGCTCTGGGCACCGCAAATAACTAATAACTAATAACTAATAACTAATTACTCCTTCCTTAAATGGGAATAAGTTCGGGGAAATTGACCAACACTTGGTCGTTGGTAAGTTCGTCTCCCAACTGTGCGGGAGAAAAGTGAACTTGCACAGCTCGGAGCCTTTCTTGGTAATGTAAATTAATCAGTGCTTTTAAACCGACTTTCAGCGCGCTGATGTCCGCAAGGTCAGTTTCTAGGGCCGGAACTTCGCCTTCATAGGCAACTGTCAGCATCACCACCACATTTCTAGTTACCGGCAAAGACAAGGGGGAATTTTTATCGTAAACAGATGTACTGTATTGAGGCTCGCTGAGATAGCGATCGGCTGAATCAATGAAAAGTTCATCCACATAATCGCCCGCTTCGCCTTCATTCCAAAAAACATCGCCTTCATTGGCGGCTGCTTGCCAGTAGTTGTCGTACTGCAACAGGTGATTGCAAATTTCTACAAGACCTTCTCCTAAAACTGCTATGTCGCCATCGGCATCAATTGCTTGTCTGGCGGTGCGGTTGAGAACTCCTAACAGCGGTGCAACATCTTCGCCTGTTAGGTGAACGAACACCCGGCAAACTGCCAATCGAGTTTTACCTGTAAATTGATTGAATCGATCGCGCCAAGCATTCATAACCTAATAGTTGTAATCTGTAGGGCTATATTTCCAACGATAGCAGGGGATTTGAACTCTTGCCGTCTACCCTCAGATTGATCTGAAGAGTATTTTTAGCGATCGCCTCGGCAGCGTACTGTCTCGCTTTGACTCATC
>Ga0075157_10000926_pt1 | contig 19965 bp, 12 predicted proteins | sample JI81BgreenDNA_FD_70967 | JGI IMG/M metagenome (GOLD analysis project Ga0075157, IMG submission 70967) | Wastewater effluent complex algal communities from Wisconsin, to seasonally profile nutrient transformation and Carbon sequestration -... | ecosystem: Engineered > WWTP > Effluent > Algae...
GTTATTATATGGTCGTACCTTTAATGCTTTCGGCCCTGCTTACGGCACGGATTTGGGTTAGTTCTGCAAAAGCAGTCGGGATGGGTACTGACTGAGTCCCCATCCCGACTAAATAAACTATTCCTGCTCCCACATATTATCCGCCAAATCCATATCGGCGAGGCGCTGTGTGGGGTCAATTTCTATTTTCCGTATTTGCGCTTTAGGAAACGGCGCATCGAAAAAAATCAGGTTATCAACCCAGCGATGATCCGGCAGAACGGTTCGCGGCACGGCTGTTTCAGCAGCTTTTAGCCCCCGCATACTTTCCAACGGCGCGTAATATAAGTGCTGCGAACCATCTTTAAGGGTCAGCATCACTTCAACCGGCATGGCCATCAGCCCCGACTTTTGAATCACTACCGTACAGGTATCATTGGCATTTTCATTTACTGCAACAATACCGTAGTCAATAATATTCAGGGTATTTACCCATTCCTCTTTGTACCAGTCCAATTCAAGTCCGCTTTCTTTTTCCAATATTCTGATAAAATCATTCGGGTTGGGGTGTTTGAATTTCCAGGTATCAAAATAGCGGCGCACACCGCGCATAAGCACCTCATTACCAACAATATAACCCAATTGATTGGCCATTACCGATCCCTTTACGTAAGCATTGGTGGAATAAGCCCGGTTGGTTTGGTAATGATCGGCATGGGTACTCATAGGCTCAGCTTTGCCGGAAAGGTGCAGTTTTCGGTAGGCGCGGTAATCGTCTTTAAACGGATTTTTTGACACCTCGCGGTCTTCCAGCAGCCCTTCTTTTGCCAGTTGTTCCATGGTCAGGGTTTCGGCCCAGGAGGTAAAACCTTCATCCATCCAGGCGTACAGGCTTTCATTGCTGCCCAGCAGCATTTGGTACCAGGTATGCAACTGTTCGTGCACGGATACGCCCACGAGGTCGTCGAGACCGATTTTTCCGGTAATCAAGGTTGCCATTGGGTATTCCATTCCGCCATCGCCGCCTTGAATGAAGTAGTATTCCTGATAAGGATATTTACCGAAATTGGCATTCATAAACGTGCGTGCGCGGTTCATTACTGAAGGCAGTGTTTTCCAGGCCTTATCATAAACAAGCCCGCGTTCTTTGTCTTTTTCATCTCGTTTTTGATAAAAGAAATGCATGGTAGTTCCATCATCGGCCTTGATTTTATCGTGCAGGTAGTCCGGGTCGGCAGCCCAGACAAAATCGTGCACATTGGGCGCAATAAAATGCCATTGCATTTTGCCGTCGCGTACTTTTTTTTCCACTTTATCGCCCGGATTTTCATAGCCATTACCCACTTCGAGCGGGTTTTGGAGATAGCCGCCGGCTGCCACTACAAATTTTTCATCTATGGAAATACGAACGTCAAAATCGCCCCAAACGCCATAAAACTCCCGACCGACATACGGGTTACTGTGCCAGCCCTGGTAATCGTATTCACACATTTTAGGGTACCATTGGGCCATGGAATAGGAAATACCTTCAGCATTGTCGCGGCCGCTGCGGCGGATTTGTTTGGGCACCTGCGCATCCCAGTTCATCTCAAAAGTAGCCGTAGCATACGGCAAAATGGGTTGGGAAAGCGTTACCTCCAGAATGGTTTCGTTGGTTTCAAAAACCTGATCTTTTCCATTCATTTTCAGGGTTTTAACCTTGATAAAACCCTGCTCTTCGGGCTTAAGTCCGGCGATGCGGCTGCCCACCCGGCGGTCGGGATCGGCAATATTACGCGAGCGCACATCCATCATGCTGCCCGGCTTGAAGGCGTTGAAATACAGGTGCCAAAAGACCTGATAAAGCGTATCCGGGCTATTGTTGGAATACACCACTTTCTGCACGCCCTGATACTGGTGTTTACTCACATCCATATCAATATCCATCAGGTAGGAAATGCGCTGTTGCCAACGGTCGGCCTGTGCAAAAAGCGAGCTTGCCGCCAATAAAAACAGAAATAATAGTTTAAACTTCATGTGAACGAAATCCGTGTTGGTGAATAGGAACTTGAAGGGTAAAGATAAGTGGAAATGGTTAATTGCCGCCTGCGGAATGCGGCTTCGCCTTTCTTGCCTTTCCATTCCAGGTATTATTCTTGCGATTCACATCAGCCATCCGGCCGCTGGGGTCAATGATAATACGAGCAATTTCATCCCTGTCCAACGGCAATGTCAGATTGATCTGGCGATCTACCCAGCGATGGTCTTTGAGTATGGTTCGCTGATGGTTGGATTCAACTGGTTTGTTTCCCCGCATGCTTTCCAAGGGAACATAAAAAATCTGCGGGTCGCCGGAATGCGGGTAAACGACAATATCCAAGGGCATGGCCATATCGCCGATGCGTTGAATCTGCAAGTCGGTTTGCCCTGTATGTTTGTCTGATTTTTTTACCTTCTCAATACTGTAATCAATAGTATGTGTTGTTTGCGTCCATTCCTGCAAATACCAGTCTAACTCCAATTTTGAGACTTTTTCCATTACCCGGATAAAATCATTGGGATTAGGATGCTTAAACTTCCAGGTTTCGTAATATACGAGCATGCCTTTAGAGAAATTTTCGGCGCCAACGACATAACCCAATTGTTTGAGCATTACAGCGCCTTTCCTGTAGGCGTTCAAAGTATAGTTGTAATAATTTTCATAGTGATCCGAGTGGGTTATCATGGGTTCGGTTGAATTATTACTTTTCTTAGAATTGATATAGCTGATATACTCTACTCCAAGGCTAACGACACCGCCATCGAGCAGTTTTTCTTCATTCAACTGCTTCATAATCAATTGCTCCGCCCAGGTAGTAAAACCTTCGTCCATCCAGGCGTGCAAACTTTCGTTATTGCCCAGTATCATCTGGTACCAACTGTGCATTTGTTCATGCACTGCAACCTCAACAAATACGTCAAATGGCACATTTGTACGTAAGGTTGTAGCCATCGGATACTCCATACCAAAATCGCCGCCCTGAATAAATGCATATTCCCTGTAGGGGTACCTGCCAAAATTATAATTTGCCAATTCGCGTACCCGATTCATTATTTTGGGCAAACGACGCCAATTGTTGTCATAATTATTAACTTGAAGGGGCGAAAGCTGCATGGATCCATAAGGCAAATAAAAAAAATGCATGGTCGTATTATCTGATGCCTGCATTTTTACATGCTTGTATTGCGTATCGGCGCACCACATGAAATCATGCACATTGGGTGCAAAAAAGTGCCAGCGCAATTTACCATTCTCGGGCTTGCGTTCTACTTTGTCGTCCGCATTTTCGTAGCCATACCCAATTTCCAAGGGGTTTTGCAGGTAGCCGCCCGCTGCAACGATATAATCCTTGTCAATAGTAATAGTCACGTCATAATCGCCCCAAACGCCATAAAACTCACCGCCGAGGTACTGATTGCTGTGCCAGCCCTGATAGTCGTACTCGCAAAGTTTTGGATACCACTGCCCCATCGTATAGTCAATACCTTCTGCATTATTCCTGCCGGCTCGTCGGATCAACACCGGTACCTGGGTTTCCCATTGCATCTCAAATACTGCTTTGCTGTGTGGCGGAATGGGTTCTGTAAGCGGCACTTCGAGTATGGTTTCATTGGTTTCAAAGTTCAGCAATTTGCCGTTCATCTTGAGGCTATCAATGCGCACCCAGCCCATCTCATCCGTTCCAAGGTTATTGATCCGATTGTACTGGGCAACATCAAAATACCCATTGTTCAGAGAAGCCTCTGCCATCATACTATGTGGCTGAAAAGCATTGAAATACAAATGCCAGAAAACATGATGTAAAGTATCCGGGCTGTTGTTCCAGTATACGACCTGCTGTTTGCCAAGATAGCGATGCGATTTAACATTCATGTCAATCTGCATTGTGTAGGTCACACGCTGCTGCCAGCGTTCAGGCTGCGCGAAGAGTGAACAGCTCACCAATAGAAAAAGGATGCTTAGTTGGGTTTTCATGTCGAAGAAATATGTTGGAAAATATTAAAATTCAGAATCAGGGGATTCTGGCAGCTCCGGGCCACGTATTGTTTCACACAGATGGGCACAGATCACATACACAGATCTCTCAGAATTCAGTGTTTTCTGTGTGCGTGATCTGTGCCCATCTGTGTGAAACAATACGCGGCCCGACGCAAACTATCCTATCTACGGCCTTAACTCGGCATATTATTTCACCGGCGTCGGCATATCGCTCTGCAGGAGTTGAAGCGCTTTTTCCACTGCCGGATCATCATAATTCTGTACCTGATAAAAACCGGTTTCTCCAAATAAAACCTTTGCCAAACGCTGCTTGACGGCCTCTGCGAGGGCTGCTTTGGAGCGGTTGTATTGCTCTGTCTGCAACTTTACGCCCTCTGCTTCACCAAAAGCTACCAATGCCTGCATCATCGTTTCCGGCACTTTAAAATCCTTTACAAAAACACCCGCTTCTGCCGGAAAGGCCGACTTTCCGTTTTGCTCTATGTATCGGGCGGTAAAAAGGGCAATTTTGGGCCGCATGGCCATATAATACGCATTAATATGCGCCGTATCGAGCGGAATAAATACATCCGGACTCACGCCGCCGCCGCCGTAAACTATCCGACCCAACCCAGTGTAAAATTTGGTGGTATCGTTTTGATGATAACGGGTAGGGTCAGTAAGTTCGCCGTTATGCAGGCGCTCTCTTGCATCCGCGGCATAATGATCGTTGTTTTTGTAGGGCTTTTGAATATTCCGACCGCTGGGCGTAAAATAACGCGCCACCGTGATGCGCACCGCCCCCCCATTGGAAAGCGGGTACTGTTCCTGTACCAAACCCTTGCCATATGAGCGGCGACCAACTACCCAGCCGCGATCCCAGTCCTGAATGGCGCCGGCAACAATTTCGCTGGCAGAGGCCGAATTTTCATCAATCAGTACCACTACGTGCTGAATATTAAAGCGGTTGATGCCGTTGCTTTCATATTCGGTGCGGCGCTCTTTGCTGCCTTCGGTGTAGACCAACAATTTTCCTTTGGGGAAAATTTCGCCCAGCATATCCGTTGCTGCCCGCAGGGAGCCGCCCGGGTTGCCGCGCAAATCAAGCACTAAATTCCGCATCCCTTTTTCATCAACCAAAACTTTCAGGGCATTGACAAACTCTTCCTGCGTGCGCTCGCTGAAACGCAGCACTTTTACATAGCCGTTTTTGGAATCCAGCATATAGGCGATGTCGACACTTTTAAGCGGAATCACGTCGCGTGCAATCTCAAAATAACGCTGCTCGGTTTCCCGCCCGCGCAAAACACCCACTTTTACCTTCGAGCCTTTGTCGCCGCGCAATTTCCGAACCACCGCGCCGCTACTCATCTTTGTGCCGGCAATGATGGTATCATTTATGGAAATCATTTTGTCGCCGGCCAATAAGCCCGCAGTCTCGGAAGGCCCGCCCGCCAAAACGGATTCAATGCGTATGGTGTCTTTTTCCTGAAGGTACTCAATGCCGATGCCGACAAAATTGCCCTTCATGTCTTCCTCAATCGCCTTCAATTCATCCGGGCTGATGTAGACCGAGTGCGGATCCAACTGGCCGAGAATCTGCTCAATGGTTTTTGCCCGGAGGCTGTCCATATTCAGGGAATCCACATAACGCGCTTCGACATAGCGCAATACCTCATCAACCGTGCCGCCGATTCCGGCGCGCTGACCGCCCGGAAAAAAACGCACCAGACCACCGCCATGCGGCAATTGCTGACCAATGAACATACCAGCAGCCAGCACGGCAGCCAACAATAAGGGTAATCGAATTTGTTTGGACGTATTATTCGCCGCGTCGGACATAGATTAAATTTTCAGGCAAAAGTCCGATTTTTCACTGTAAAACGAAAGGATACCCGCAGGAAAGTATCAACCGAAAGTTCAGAAAACAGCGCAACACGGGGTGCATATAGGCAACGCGAAGTGGTTGTGAAAAGCGCATTCTTGCAATCCTTTGAAAATCAGGATTAAAGAATCCATCAATCTTCAAATCCACCCCAATCCGGGTATAAAAAAAGGCCGATACGAATCGTATCGACCTTTGTGCGGGAAGCGAGACTCGAACTCGCACGACCGTAAAGCCAATGGTGTTTGAGACCATCGCGTCTACCATTCCGCCATTCCCGCAGCACTTAATCTCTAAGGGGACGCAAATTTAGAAAGGTTTTCTCTAATGCGCAACAAATATCTTTTTTTAAGATAAAATTCTCTGATACGCATCAGGCGCGCTTCCTGGTTCGGACTATCGGTCCAATGCGCAATATCTTCCGCAACTGTCTGATTAATAGCATTTTCTACAGATTCCAACTGCGCCAGCAATTTTGAATAACCCGCCGGATCAAATTCAAGTTCCATCAGGGCTTCATTAATTTCCATCATTTCCATTAAAAAATCCTGTGGCAATACCGGCAGATTTTGCTCATCGCCAATCAGTCCTTTTATGGTCAGTACATAACGCATCCGCGCATCCGGATCGTTCAGGGTATTATAGGCTACGTTGTTGTATGCGCTACGATCCAGCATTTCCGCCTGTTGGGCCGCAGACGCCTGCGTGTGGAAATCAGGATGCGTCTCGCGGCTGATCTGGTAATAGCGTTTACGCAAATCGGCAGTGTCGAGCACAAAAGAGAGCGGCAGTCCGTAAAATTCAAAATGATTCATAGCCATTTATCGGAAGCAACCGCGCCAGACATCCAGCCCGTTCACATAAACCATCAGGCCCAGCAGGAGGAAAAAACCTACTGTTACGGCGCGTTCCATTACCCGGTCGCTTACTTTTCGGCCGGTAATAACCTCCCAAATCAGGAAGACCACATAGCCGCCGTCGAGCGCCGGAATGGGCAGCAGGTTCATAAAGGCCAGAATGATGCTCAGGGCTGCGGTCATGCGCCAGAAAGATTCCCAGTCCCACTCAGACGGGAATAATTTCCCGATACTGATAAATCCGCCGAGGCTTTCATTGGGGTCAACCTTGCCGGCAAACATTTGTCCGAAAGATTTCACCTGATCGCTCAAAAAGCCGGTTGCCTTGTTCCAGCCGGCCGGAATAGCGCCTGCAATACTTGCTTTTTCGCGTTGAAATTTCAGATAAGGCGTCATATCAGGCGAAATGCCCACTTTACCATCCTGATTAACAGCCATTTGTAAACTGAGCGTATCTTTTCCACGCAATACTTTTACGTTGGCCGTCTGGTTTTTCAAAGAAGCGGCCGCAGACTGAAACTCATCAAAATAACGAATTGGAAGTTCATTCAGGCCAACGACCTGATCGCCCACCTGAACGCCTGCCGCTTTGGCCGGATAGCCGTCGCGAACGACACCTACGGTCAAAGGAACGCGGGGCGACATCAGTAGTTTTTTCTGCACATCAGAGGAAGCCAGTTTTGAAGCAAAGGCGTCGCTCAGGTTAATGGTCTGCTGCTGTCCGTCGCGCGTCACGACAGCGGTACGCGCATTATTCAGAATCACCTCCCGCGCCAGCACTACCCCATTATCGAGGCGGTCAATATTAGTATTGCCTACTTTAACCAAAACATCCCCATGTCGGAAACCTTCGCGCAAGAGTACAGAATCCATTTGAGTGCCGTAAGGAAGGTCGCTGTTTGAAATATAGGTATCGCCCCAATAGGCCAGCACAAATGCATAAATCACGATGCCCAACAGGAAATTCACCGTTACCCCGCCAATCATAATAATCAGGCGTTGCCAGGCCTTTTTGGATCGGAACTCGTCGGGTTGCGGCGGCGCTTCCATCTGGTCGCGGTCGAAGCTTTCGTCTACCATACCGGCAATTTTCACATAACCGCCCAAAGGCAGCCAACCAATGCCGTATTCCGTTTCCCCTTTTTTGCGCTTGAACAAACTGCCGAATGGCGGCGCATCAAAAAACAAATAAAATTTCTCAACACGGGTTTTGAACCAACGCGCCGGAAGAAAGTGCCCCATCTCATGCAACACAATCAGGATGGAGAGGCTCAGCAAAAGTTGTCCGATACGAACAAGAATATCCATGAATTAATTTTTGATGCTTGATTTTTGATGCTGGATTTTTAATTTTGGATGCTGGATTTTGGATTTTAGATGCTTGATTTTGGATGCTGGATTTTTAATGATTTGCTTTGCAAATTTTTGCCTGAAAATCCATTAATCAAAAATCAAACATTCAAAATCTAAAATTAATAATCAAGCATTCAAAATTAAAAATCAATATCCAATGTCTTTATAACGCTGACTGTTGGATGGATCGAGTTTGGTCATAATCTGCATGACCCGGTCGCGTTGGGGTTTCGGGCCTACTTTCCACATTTCCGTCACCTCATCGCGCTTGGCGTTGGCAAACATCTGAATAATCATGGAATTAAAATAGGCAAAATTAACTTTATCAATGTCTTCGAGGGCCAGCAGGATATTGGATTTGCCGGCATTCAGATCGCTGGCCATCATATCCAGGCCCTTGCGATAGTAATTGTACATCGCTGCGCGATAGGGTTTCACCCTGGGGTTGAGCAGGTTTTCGATGATCCAATAGCGGTTGCGGTTTTTACCGCCATCGCCGGGTTTCCAGCCCGAGCCGGCACTGTTGGAATTCTGCATATTGGTGGCAAGTTGCTGTGCTGCACTCAGGTGCGCGTCGCCGCCATAAAGGCTGTAAGAGTCATAATCCAGACCGATAATGGTATAGGCATAAAATGCCAGAATTGCCGGAAGATTCTGATTATCAGGCGCTTCGCGCTGAAACTCAATGGGTCGGCCCAGTTCGTACACAAAAGCGACGTCTTTGTCGAGGTGCGACAACAGGGGCGTATCATATCCGCTGCCATATACTGGGCGGGTGGACTGAACGGCCAGCTCAGCGGTAAAACTGTTGTTGTCGCCCTCCGTCATGATGGTCATAATGAAGTTGCACTTGATGCGCTCTTCCGGTTCATAGACATCGGAGGTCCACTTGGTATTGTTGAGGAAATCGCGCAGTAAGCCTTCGAGTTGGTCGAAGAGCTGGCGATCATATTTTTGGAGACGCGGCGTAACGATACGCACGGTAGCATTGAGTTCGCCCTGGGCGCTCAGTCCGAAACTTGCAAAAAGTACCAGGGAGCAAGCAATCAGAATCTTTTTCATAACGATGCATTGTTTAAGCGCATTGGCGCATTAAACGTCGTAGGGGTTGTTTAAGGTATGCAGGATTTCTGCAACAATATCGTCGGCAACAGCGGTTTTCGACTTCAGTTCAAACGCCTGGTGGGTACCATTGCGGCGCAAAACCGTGATTTTGTTGGTATCATGCCCGAAACCTGCGCCGGCATCGCGCAGGGAATTGAGGACAATAAAGTCGAGATTTTTTTTGTGCAGTTTTGTCAGCGCATTGCTTTGTTCCTGTTGGGTTTCGAGGGCAAAACCCACCATGACCTGATTTTTGCGCTTTTGGGCGCCGAGTGTAGCAGCGATGTCTATCGTTTTTGCCAGTTCAATATTCAGATCGTCGTCTTTCTTTTTGATTTTCTGATCGGAATAGTTTTTGGGGCGATAATCGGCAACTGCGGCGGCCAGCACCACAATATCGCTGGCTTCAAAACGCGGCGCGCAGGCTTCGTACATTTCCTGTGCCGACATAACCGGAACCACCTGGATTGCCTGTTTTTGAGGCCGGAGATCGGTTGGGCCAAGCACGAGCGTCACTTCGGCGCCTCTTTGATGCAAGGCTTCCGCGATGGCGATACCCATTTTGCCGGTTGAATGGTTGCCGATAAAGCGAACCGGGTCGAGGGCTTCAAAGGTTGGGCCTGCGGTTATGAGGGCTTTTTTCCCTTCCAGATCGCGTGTGTTGGCAAAATATTGATCGAGAAAGGCGACAATCTCTTCGGGTTCGGCCATTCTGCCTTCGCCGAACAGTCCGCTGGCCAATTCTCCATTGGCTACCGGAATCACGGTAACGCCCTGGGCTTTCAGCCGGCGAATATTTTCCTGAGTAGCCGGATGGCGCCACATGTCGACATCCATGGCGGGCGCGACAAAAACCGGGCAACGGGCCGAGAGCCAGGTTGCGGCGAGGATATTATCGCAAATGCCGTTGGCCAATTTGGCCAGCGTATTAGCAGAAGCGGGTGCAACAACCATCGCGTCGGCCCAAAGGCCTAATTCGACATGGTTGTTCCACCCGCTTTCCCCGCGTGCATGGATGTGTACGGGGCGTTTGGAGAGTGTGGAGAGGGTCAGTGGAGTGATAAAATCTGTTGCCGCTTCGGTCATTACTACCTGAACGGCGTCTCCGCGTTTGACCCAAAGTCGGGTGAGCGCTGCCGCTTTATAGGCGGCAATGGAGCCACTGACACCGAGAATTATCTTCATTGATTTTCACGCTCCACGATACGGTACTGAATTTCATCATTCAGGAACTCGTTCGTTGCAATAATAGCGGTATTGGGCAGGCGCTCGTAGAATTTGGAGATTTCGATTTGCTCTTTGTTTTCCTGAATTTCTTCAATGGTATCAGAGCTGACGGCGAACTCTTCAAGTTTGCGCTGGATTTCCCATTTCAGATCGGTAGAGATCTGACGGGCGCGTCTGCTGATGACGGTGATGGACTCGTAGATGTTGCCGGTTTTGTTAACCATTTCCACGACGTCGCGGGGTTGAACATTGGGGTCGAGGCCCTGGGCCTTGCTTTTGATATCGCTCATGTTTGGAAACTAAACGTTTTTAAGTTTTTTACGAACGGCTTTGCGGTTTTCATCGGCGCTTTTGCGCAGATCTTTCACCTCATTGGCATATTTTCCGTTCGGATATTTTGCAAGAAACTCGTCGCAACGTTGAATCGTTACGGCGTAGCGTTCTTCTTTTTTCTCAACAACACTGTTTTCGCTCAGCAAAAAGTTGGCTTTTGCGATCAGGAACCGGACGCGTTCCACGTCGGGGCTTTCCGGGTAGTCGCGCAGCAAATTATCGAAAGAAACAACAGCCGACTGGTATTGTTTCATATCGTAGTATTGCTGGCCTTCTGCGAAACTTTTTTCCTCCAATTTACGGCGCATTTCATCAATGAGCTTGTTGCACTCTGCGACGCGGCGGCTTTGGGGATAGAGGTTGATAAAGGTCTGAAACTCGTCAATGGCCGTCGTGGTGGCCGTTTGATCGAGGCGGTAGGAAGGCGATTGCAGGTAGTTGCAATACGCCGACATATAGGCTGCTTCTTCCCGGTAGGACGAATTGATGTACGTGGAGGTAAACGTCTTGAAATAATACGCCGCCATGACGTATTGTTTCTGATGATAATACGTATAGGCGTAATGATAGGCGGCCTTTTCAGCTCTGGAATCTCCGCGCAGCGTACCGATTACGAGGTCAAACAGCGTTTGGGAACGCAGGTATTGCTTTTTTTCGTAATATTCAAAAGCTTTATCAAGAATGAGCTTTTGGTTTCCGCTGGTGCGTACTTTCTCGAAATTGCTCTTGCATGCGCCTAAAAACAGGGCGGCGAACAGCAACAGGATACCGAGTCTTTGTTTCATAGGGGGGCAAAAGTATGACTTTTTAAACAAAGTTTTGGAAATATTTTTTTGACAAAATGAAAATTGAACGAAACGACGCAAATTGTGTTGACACAGAACGCGAAATGCCTCGTTTATGCTGTGCCGTAGTTTAAAATTTTTCCACATAACGACACAGATGAAACTTTAGCTTGTACAAACGCGCAAAGTAAACGAAATTTGCCGCCATCAATCCTGACCATTATGCAGCCATACAGCACCAACAGCACCGAAACCATTGATCCGGAGGTACATTTTCAGGCCAAAGTGGATGCGGAAATCCGCATTGAGCCTAAGGACTGGATGCCGGAAGCCTACCGCAAAACCCTGATTCGTCAGATCAGCCAGCATGCGCACAGCGAGATTGTGGGTATGTTGCCGGAGGGCAACTGGATTACCCGCGCCCCGTCGTTGCGCCGCAAGCAGATTTTGCTGGCCAAAGTACAGGATGAAGGCGGGCACGGCCTTTATTTATATGCCGCAGCGGAAACCCTTGGCGTCGGCCGCGATCAGTTACTCGCGGATTTGCACAGTGGTAAGGCCAAGTACTCCTCGATATTCAACTACCCTACCCTCAACTGGGCCGATATTGGCGCCATTGGCTGGTTGGTTGACGGCGCGGCCATCATGAATCAGATTCCGCTTTGCCGTTGTTCTTACGGGCCTTATGCGCGTGCCATGCAGCGCGTTTGCAAGGAGGAAAGTTTCCACCAGCGACAGGGATTTGAGTTGTTGTTGAGCCTTAGTCGGGGCACTGAAGCCCAGAAAGCGATGGCCCAGGACGCGATCAATCGCTGGTATTGGCCGTCGGTGATGATGTTTGGGCCCAGCGACAGCGATTCGGCGCACAGCGCGCAAAGTATGAAGTGGAAAATCAAACGCTTCAGCAACGACGAATTGCGCCAGCGTTTTGTGGACATGATTGCCGAGCAAATCAAAACCCTTGGATTGGTTGTGCCTGACCCCGAACTCAAATGGAATGAAGCCCGCGGCCATTATGATTTTGGCCCCATCAACTGGGAAGAATTCTGGAATGTGGTCAATGGCAACGGGCCTTGCAACCGCCAGCGCCTGCGCGCCCGTGTAGACGCCTATGATAAAGGCGCATGGGTGCGGGAAGCGGCGGCAGCGTATGCGGAAAAAAGAAAATAAATTATAAATTTTTGATTTTGAATTTTGAATGCTTGATTTTGATTATCAAATAAATATATACCCGGATTTGGGTGGATTTGAAGATTGATGGATGCTTTCATTTAGATTTTCAAAGGATTGCAAGACTACGATTTTCACAACCACTTCGCGTTGCCTATAAAATCTGTTAGGCCATCGCTAAGTGGTTGTTAAACTTGATAACATATCCTTCGTGCACGCCTGATCAGGCATTCAAAATTCAAAATCAAACATCAAACATCAAAAAAATGCGCCCTCTTGCTGCTCAACTCCCTGATTTTTCGCCGGAATCCAAGGTTTGGATGTACACGGCGGGTCGAATGCTGACCGAAAACGAATGTGCGCAGGTACAGCATGCGCTGAATCATTTTACGCAGCGCTGGACGGCGCACAACGAAGCCCTGAAAGCGTACGGAGAAGTATTTGGCAATCGGGTATTGATGCTGATGGTAGATGAAACACAGGCTGGCGCCTCTGGTTGTTCCATTGATAAATCGGTGCATTTTCTGGAGCATTTGGGCGAAGAATTGGGTATTGACTTCTTCGAGCGGATGACTTTTGGTTTCCTCGACGCGCATGGCGATTTGCACTTTGCCGACCGGGAAGCCTGTTCTGCCCTGCGAGACAGTGGGCAAATTACGGATAACACACTGATGCTAAATAGTTTAGCTGATAAAAAGAAAACGCTGGCTGACCAACTTTTTATTCCGTATAAAGACAGTTGGCACAAAAGAGTGTTTTGACACTTATTATTTTTGTGAAAAATTAATGTAATTTTAAGGTTAAATCCGGGTATAAATACTTTCTTTGCAGGTAGAAATACCTGTGTGAACCCATTATGTACTTTAATGTGGTGCGCTATTCCAAATCAATTCATTTTTCCAATGCTTCATTTTCCTCTTTCAGGAGGATTTCATTTCACCACAAACTTACTCGTTCTAACCTGAACAACTATCACGTATGAAGAAATTTACCCGCTTTTTCTTGGGCACACTGCTAATGCTTGTATTCATACAAAGCATTCGTGCACAATGTACCCTGGGCGACGCTTACGGATCGGGAACTGCCGCAAGTACCTGTAATACTGTAACGGCCTCGCCAACTTGCCATTACATTGATGAGTATGCGCAATTTACTGGCTTAACCATAGGGAACACCTATGAAATCGGCTCCAATGTACCCGGCACTTCGAGCGCTACCACTGTAACTGCCGGAGCACACGAGCTTACCTTGTTTGATGGCACAGGCGCAGTACTTACTTCGCAAACCAATGCTACAAACAACCTGATTAATATCACGTTTACAGCCACCACTACGACAGTGAGGGTACAGATGAACACATCCGGTTGTGGTATTACTGGTAGTTATTGTCATTATTATGGATTGCGTTGCACCTCCTGTGCAGGCCCCGGTGCGCCGACATGCCCGACATTGACGGCGCCTACCAACAATGCAACCGGTATCTCAACTTTACCGACATTGACCTGGTCGGCAGCTACCAATGCAACAACCTATGATGTGTACATTGATGCGGAGGCGACTTGCTCGATAACGCCGACTACGCTTGTAGCCACGGTTTCCACGACTTCTTACACGCTGACTTCATCCCTTTCTCCGAGCACTAACTATCGCTGGATGATCGTACCGAAGGATTGCAGCGGTGCTGCACCTGCGTCTTGTACGCCATTTTGCTTTACGACCACTGTGGCGCCTCCGGCGAACGACAACTGCACTGGTGCTAACGGGACGCCAGTAGCCCTTACGCCGCAATCTTTTGCGGCCGCCTGCAGCAGCCCGGTTGCAGCAACAACTGTTGGCGCAACACAATCCAATACCAACTGTAGTTCTACCGCAACAAATGATGACGTATGGTTTAGTTTTACGGCTAATGCTACGACTGAGACCGTGCGTTTTGAAGGCGTTACTGCTGTAACTGGCACCGTTACATCCATGGGTATGGATACCTACACCACTTGCGGCGGCACAAACAGCAATTGCAATACCGGAGTGACGCTTACCAGTGGCGCCGGGCAGGCAAACCTGACAGGTCTGACCATTGGCACAACGTATTTCCTGCGTGTTTGGACCGCCGGAACGAGCAATAGCGCTACATTCAACATCTGTATTATTGATCCGCCACCGCCGCCGGCAAACGATAACTGCGCCGGCGCCACAGCTTTTCCAACGATTCCAACCGACGGCACCTGCGTCACATTGAGCGGTCAGACAACTACGGCGGCAACCAACTCTAACGTAACTCCGACCGGCGCATGTTCATCCAACTCTGGTACGCCGGATGATGACGTCTGGTTTTCATTTGTAGCGCCCGGACCCACTGTAATCCTGCAGGCAACACTGGTAAGCGGCGCTTCAGATGTTTACTGGCAGGTATTTTCTTCAGCTTGTGGATCCAGCATGGTTTCCGTTCTGTGTACTGATACCAATGCAGGTGGAACAATAACTGGCCTGACAACTGGGGCCACCTATTACATTCGCCTTTATACCTGGTCGGCTTCTGTGGTTACAACACAGGATATTTGCCTGAAAACTCCGCCACCGCCGCCAGCAAATGATAACTGTGCCGGAGCAGTTGCACTGACAGTGAATTCCGGAACGACCTGTACTTCTGTTACTTCCGGTACAGTTGCTTCAGCTACCGCATCTACGGGGCCGACATCAACTTGTGGTACTTTTGATGATGATGTTTGGTTTTCCTTTGTTGCCACATCCTGCTCGCACACCGTTACAATTCAAAACGTTGCCGGCTCTGTAACAGATATGGCATTTCAGGTATTGACGGATTGCGGAGCTACTTCAGCATTGGTTTGCAGTGATCCCAACTCTGCCACGATTTCCAACCTTACTATTGGGAACACTTATTATGTTCGTGTTGCGACTTACACCTCTACGGGTGGACAAACAACAACTTTTGATGTTTGTGTAACTACTCCTGCGCTCATGACGTATGTATCCAGTACTACTGCCCAGCCAAATACAACGGCGGTTAATGCAGGTACAACAAATGCTGATGTGATTCGCCTGGAAGTAACTGTTATTAATAGTGGATGCCCCTTGGTGGTTTCTCAAATTCAGTTCAATACAAACGGTACAACAAACGTTGCTGATCTGACTAACGCCAAAGTTTACTACACCGGTACAAGTACTACATTCAGCACAACTACTGCATTTGGCTCTGCCATTGCCAATCCGAATGGCACACTTACTTTCACCGGATCGCAGACGCTGACCGGCGGCACGTCAAATACTGTAAACTATTTCTGGCTAGCGTACGACATTGCAGCTTGCGCCACCAACGCTAATGTTGTTGACGGAGAAGCAATCGACTTTACTTTTAGCGGAGGAGGCGCCAATACGCCGACCGTAACTGCACCGGCAGGTTCGCGCTCAATTAACAACACCGGAGCAACATTTACATCCGTTGCAAACGGCAACTGGTCGAATCCCGCAACATGGGGTGGATGTGCGCCTACTGCCGGAGCAACACAAATCACGATTAACTCTGCCGTTACGCTGGATGGTGATTACAACTATCCTTCAGCGAACCTTACGATCAATAGCACCAAAAGTCTCTCGATTTCAACCAATACGCTTACTATTGGTGCTTCCGGTGGAGATAGTAAAGTTTTCAGCAACTCAGGCACCCTAAACCTGACCGGTGGCACACTTGCCATCAACGGTCGGGCTACTTTTGCCAGCGGAAGCACTTACAATCAATCAGGCGGAACATTAGTAATTGATGGCAACTCTGGATCTGCCGGAACCAGTGTTGCTTCCGGTAGTGCTATGCTCCTCATCAACTCGGCATTAGGCACCGTCTCCGGCGGTGAGATCATTATTGTGGATCCTAACTTCAATGCCAGTGGTAAAGCGCTCGATTACAATGTAAGCTCTACTGCAATGGCATGGGGAACCGGGCATACCACCAAGTTTGGGGATGGCATAAGCACTCAGTCCAGTGCAAATTCTTCAGGCTTCATAGTAGAATGCTATACCGGTACCGGTCGCCTGATGATGGGCAATGTAGAAGTAAAAGGTGGAAATATAGCAAATCGCTGGACTTCGCTCGGTGGCTGGAGTATCAATATTGCCGGAACACTTACAGTAGATGCAGGATCCGAAATGCGCCTGAATTCAAGTAGTACTAGTCCTGTTATTGCCGGTAATATTGTGAACAACGGCACACTAACTTCTTCAGTTACTGTTGTGTTTGCAAATTTGAGCGGTAATTCTGTTGTGGCAGGCACCAGCCCCCAAACTGTGAGCGGCGCAGGGGTTTTCCGCAACTCTGCCACCGCCATTACTGCCAACTGGAATTCCATTACTATCAATAACTCAGGCGGTGTTTCCTTTACCAGCTCCAGTTCTTTCACAGGCACTGGCACAGGTTCTATCTCAAGTACTTTAACCCTTACAAGCGGCAGGCTTAATAACAGCTTCCCGCTCACTTTGGGCACTACAACATCAAGTAATGGCACGCTTTCCGGTGGCAGCTCCACGAGTTATGTAACCGGCGAAATGCGCCGCTGGAACAACAGCGGTACCGGCACCAGCTCCCGTATTTTCCCGATTGGTTCAGCTACAAACTACCAGCCGATTACCATTAACTTCACCGGCTCACAAACTACCGGCGGCGTCATCAGCGCCTTGTTTTCAGATACTGACCCCGGCTCAACAGGTCTGCCACTTACCGATGGTGGCCTGCTTTGTGAAGCCGTTTCTCCTTCCGGTTACTGGACGGTTGAACGCCTCTCCGGCGCCGGCGGCACTTATACTGCCGATGCCAATGCCAATGGATTTACTCAAATTGGTGGTGGCGCTATTACTTTGATTAACCAAACCCGACTGCTGAAACGCGCAACCAGCGGCACCTGGACAAGCAGCGACGGTACACCGGTTGCGCCAACAGTGCTTACTTCCGTTACCCGTACAGGATGTACCTCCTTCTCCCAGTTCGCCCTCGGCGGCACTTTCACAGCACTGCCCCTCGAACTTACCTATTTTAATGGTAAAGCCCTGGAATCCGGCAACCTGCTCTCCTGGGAAACCGCCATCGAAAAAGATGTTCAATGGCATATCGTAGAGCGCGCTGCCGATGGTGTAAACTTTACAGAGATTGGCCGTACAGCCGGGCAGTTGTCTTCCGTAGCGCCTAAACAGTATACGCTCGAAGACCTGCGCCCAATTGGCAAGGCATACTACCGCCTGCGTTCCGTTGACCTCGACGGCAAAGAAACTTTGTCGTCTGTGATTGTACTCGAACGCAAAGGCGCACGCTTCCAGATCGACAATGTGTTCCCCTCACCCACACAAGGCGACCTGACCGTGCAATTCAATGCCATGGAAGAAAGCTCCGTGAATGTGATGGTACACGACTTCAGCGGCCGCCTCGTGCTGCAACAGCAACTTGACGCTGCCAAAGGCTTTAACCAGACTACCCTGCAATTGGGCAGCCTGCCAGCCGGCATGTATAATGTGACGATCTTCGGTACCCAGTCCGCTACTGAACCAGTGCGTATTGTAAAGGAATAAAAATATCCTTTATTTGCATAGATATACACCCGCTCTTTGCAAGAAGAGCGGGTGTTTTTGTATGCAACCGATGTTTATGCGGCAAAGCCGCAATTTTTTTTTAACACTTTAGGAATACTTTTTATCTTCACGACGTTATGTCGTTCACCTCGGCCAAAGGCATTTTCAGCTTCGCAAACAATCCTGTTGCATACCTGCCCAAACCCGGGTTAATCCTGAAATATCAACTGGTAATCTCTCAATTGTTCACGCTTTCGCACGCTTGTGCGGCAAAACCGGTTTATATGAAAAGCGCTACGCGTTACTCACAGCTTTGGGCCTGCTTCCTGATCTGTTTTTTTGGAGCATCTTTCTCACCATTGTATGCCCAGCTCACTTTTATCGGAACGGCAAATGGTTCCAACAGCAGTACCGACTACCCCAGCCCCTATGCCAACCATTATGAAGGCCAGCGAACACAGTATCTGTACTTAGCCGACGAACTCAACGCAGCAATGGTTGATGGCCCGGTCGCAATTACCTCGGTTGGTTTTTTAGTCAGCGAACTCAATGATGTGGGCGCCATCAGCAACCTGAGCATCCGCATGGGCAACACCCTGAGCAGTTCCCTGGATCCCAATGGCTGGGAGAACAACCTTCTGCCGGCCTTCGACACGCTGGAATATGAACCCGGATTAGGACTCAACAGGCATCAATTGCAAGTTCCATTTATCTGGGATGGCTTTTCCAACTTAGTCATTGAAGTGTGCAGTGGCCCGGTGTCGCCCGAATTAGGCCTGTTTTCCAGCGCTAATGCAAGCGTTTCCCTCACACAAAGCCTCCCATTTAATGGCTCGCGCACTTACGCAGCCGACGACACGCCCGGCATTTGCTATTTCCCCGATACCAACCGTGTAGGAGCAGCCAACAGCAGGCCCATCCTGTTTCTCATTACAGGTTGCTTCCCGCCGCAACAACTCAGCGCTTCCGACATCAGCTCCAACTCCGTGTTAGTCAGCTGGCTTACTTCCGGCGGGCCTAACCAGGCTTACGAAGCGGAAATCGGGCCGGCCGGTTTTGTTCCCGGACAAGGCTTCGGTATTGACACACAAATCAGTACCGATACGAGTGTGACATTTAGCGGTCTGAACAGCCTGACTTTTTACGAGGTGTATGTACGCAGCAATTGCGGCGGCGGATCGGGCAGCGACTGGATCGGCCCTTTGCAATTTCTCAGCGGACCGGGTTGCGGAGATCCGTTTAATGACAGCGGCGGCGCCGGCGGCGTCTATAATCCGGATGAAAATTATACCGTGATTATTTGTGCCGACAACCCCGGCGAAAATGTGCGCCTCACCCTGAACACACTCAATCTTGGTGCAGGCGACACCCTGAGCATTCAAAACGGCTTTTCGCTGAACGCGCCAATGCAATCCACCTTTATTGGCCCCAACAACCTGACAAACCTGCCCCCATTCGTTGCTACCACTGCCACCGGTTGTCTGCGGGTGTATTTCAGTTCCGATGCAACGGATGAAGGTAATGGCTGGACGGGCAATATTGCCTGCGCCGTAGCCGACAGTTGCTACACCATTTTAGGGCTGAATATTTTTAACATCAAAGCCACCTCCGCCAACTTCTCCTGGGAAGACATGTTTGATGCGGAAGGATATGAGTGGAAAGTTGGCTACAGCCCGTACACGCCTGTTAACCCGGCATTATTGGAAG
>Ga0075157_10000927_pt1 | contig 19937 bp, 13 predicted proteins | sample JI81BgreenDNA_FD_70967 | JGI IMG/M metagenome (GOLD analysis project Ga0075157, IMG submission 70967) | Wastewater effluent complex algal communities from Wisconsin, to seasonally profile nutrient transformation and Carbon sequestration -... | ecosystem: Engineered > WWTP > Effluent > Algae...
TACCTTAGCGACATCGCAATCCAATTAGTTTGTCTTTAGATATTTTTCAACTTTCCTCTTTACATTACAAAGTATTGCAGCTATTTTTATAAATTTCAACAAACTTTAATTATTTTACCCAACCCTTTGCTGTTACAGCCTCCCTCCCACTGCCACTCGCGGAGAAAAATAAAGATATCATTAAGAAAAGCTTTTTTTTAAAGGTTTATGATATATACCCAACTTTAACGTAAAAATTTGTAACTAAATACAGGAATGAAGAGTTACCCCCTAGGTGTTATTCAAGGTAGTTCTCAGGTTTACTCACCTTAGATTGTATAATTCAGTTCCAACACTCAGCGTTTTATCTAATCCACCAGTTATCATTTCTTGCCTGCTTAACTAAATTGGGAATGGAGGAAGTGGCGCTCTTGCAGGGTAGGGTTCACTAATCTTTGAATCGGTAACTTATAAAAATTCCTGCACTTTTCTGGTGGAACCACCTTGAAGGCATTCAGACTAAACAGTGCGAGCGCTATTTTTACTAGGCCAATGTTACTGAATTATATCATGTCCGGGCGATCGCATATAATAAGGGAGTAGTGACTACTGGATTTTAGGCTTGCATGGTGCCTCAGCTCCGAAAGCATCAATTGATAGATAAAATTACCCTATCTGACGCACCATACATCAATTCGGGATCGCCAAGTTAAAATCACTTTTTCTCCTCGATCAAGGTTTTTTACTTGCTCCTAATAACTAATGACAATGACTAATGACTTCGTTATTTCAAAAATCTAAAAATGTAAAATTATGTCACAAAAAAATGAAACTGCTGTTCTCATCTTATCCCTCCTAATTACGATCGGACTAGCCGGTGCAGGTATTTGGTGGCTGACAAGCCGAGGCGGCATCAATGTCGGGGGTTTATCACCCCAAAATCCGACATTTCCCAAGCCTCCGACTAATTCGTCGCAGTCAGATCAGGCAATTGAGCAGCGTCTGAGTGCCGGACAAAAAGTGTTAATTCCAGAGCAAGCCACAACAACTAAACAAGCAGCAGTACAGGCGATCGCATCTGGCAACTATAACGCAGCTATTTCCGACTTACAAGCTTCGCTGAAAACCAATCGCAACGATCCCGAAGCCTTAATTTACCTCAACAACGCCCGCATCGGCGATCGGAAATCCTACACAATTGCCGCCGCAGTTCCCATTGGAGGCGATATCAATGCGGCTCTAGAAATTCTGCGGGGCGTAGCTCAAGCTCAAAATGAAATCAACCAAAGAGGCGGCGTTAGCGGGACTCCATTAAAAGTGCTAATTGCTAAGGATGACAACAACCAAGAAATGGCTGCCCAAATTGCTACTGCTTTAGCAAATAATTCGGAGATTATAGGAGTAATCGGGCATTTTGGTTCAGATACAACGCTAGCAGCCAGCAAGATTTACCAGCAAAAACAATTAGTAGCAATTTCTCCCACAAGTACGTCTGTGCAGCTCTCAGGATCTGCCAAAAATACATTTCGGACTGTGCCGAGCGATCGGTTTGCGGCTAATGCTCTTTCGCGCTATATGGTGGGAAAATTGCAAAAGCAAAAAGCTGCTGTATTTTTTAATTCTGCCAGCAGTTACAGCAAATCTTTAAAAGATGAATTCACTACTGCAGTTTACGGAGATGGCGGACAAATAGTATCAGAATTTGACTTTGCTAAGGGCAATTTTAATGCCGCTGATAGTGTTAAAAGTGCGATCGCCCAAGGAGCAGAAGTGATTCTGTTAGCATCCGATTCAACCACGATCGACCAAGCTTTGCAAGTAGTGCAAGTAAACGCCAAACGGCTGCCATTACTAGCGGGAGACGGTGCTTATACTGCTAAAACACTGCAAATAGGTGGCGCAGGAGCAACAGATATGGTGCTGGCTGTTCCTTGGCACATTCTCGCAGATCCGCAGTCCAACTTTCCCCAAACATCCAAACAACTTTGGAATGCTGAAGTAAGTTGGCGCACAGCTTTAGCCTACGATGCGGCGATCGCGTTAATTGCCGGTTTAGAGCGCAATCCGACTCGTACAGGCATTCAACAAGCGTTATCGGCTTCAGATTTTTCGGCAAAAGGAGCATCGGGCCCGATTCGGTTTTTACCTTCGGGCGATCGCAATCGCGCAGTTCAATTAGTAACTGTTAAACCCGGAAATCGCACCAGTTACGGTTACGAATTTGTGCCGATTAATTAAAAAACAAGTTCTGGTCATTTGTCTATGTATAAGCTGTTCTCCATTTAAATTGTGTGTCAAAAATCACTCAAATTATTGTGGGATGGGCACGCGAGCCCGTCCCGAATATGCAATTTAAACGCGCAACAGCTTAGCAGAAGGAAGAAGGAAGAAGCAATAAAATCAATCGTGTCAGCCATTAAGGATCGCGAATTAAATAATTTACACAAGTTTGTGAGTTGGGCGTCCCGCCCGCCCTTTCTGGACGGGCGGGACGCCCATCCCACAAGAACCATCAAAATTCTAAGTTATTTAATTCTCATTCCTAACAAGTCCTAACCGTCTTGGCGGTTGCTATAAAATCTACCATTCTTCCTTGGCGGGGGCAGCTTGATGGGATTTTTTGTTAGCGCGATAAAGGTTTGGTGCAAGCCGCGCGGGATGGAAACTCGATCTAAAGTTGCGAAACTGCGATCGCCCTAACTGCCCTATTCCTCTCAAAAACAGCCCTCGGTTTCAAAGCAATTCTCAACAACAGCCACAACGATCGCCATTCTCCGGGAGTTTCCTGGCGCTGCCACTGGCCCGGGCGACAGTACAGCATTTCGATCAAACAGCGGTGCTGGCTAATGTTCAGGCGATCGAACGCAATTCGCACAGTGGGAAATTCCGCAAAACTGCACTCCTTTTCATCCCGAAAACTCGACTCCCACTGAGATTTATCGCTCACCAACTCAATCTTAGCCACAGGAATAAAACAGTTCTCTTCCATAATTTCCAAAGTCGCCGAATCGCAATCAATCAAACCTTTTGCCAAAGGACGCTCAGTGCCAAACTCAACAACAGACGGCCCTACATATCTCCTTGCTTTGACTGTCGCACTGCGAGGGAGCGCTTTTATTTTACCCTGGGATAAAGTTGTCGGAACGGCATATTTTGGCAAAATGTCTGCTGCTGTAAAACTCTCTTTACTGCCTTTATTTTTCACCGCAAAACTTGGCCACTGTGTCAAAGCAACTTCCGCGCCACTTTCCGAAATTACAGTGGTTACACCCCAAAAACTTTGACCGCCAATATTCAGTTGTACAACCCTGCGTAAATTGAACCATTCGTAAATGTCCGGCTTAGGAATATCCACCAAAATCAGCAAGGCAATCCCCAGCATCAGCAGGTTGTACGCGCTCCAAATCCATCCCCAACCCAGGCTTTTTGACAAATCTGCACTTTCTGATATTGACTGTACGGTGCCAACATTTTTAACTAAATTAATGTTGAAATTGTGCCACAAACTGACTGCTGTAGCTGCGAACAAGACAATCAAAGGCCATCCCAAATTCCAATTAAAACGAAAGCGATCGCTCGCCATTCCTTTTGGCGTCACCTGAAACCCTTTCCCAAACGGATTCAGCATGGAACTCACCACCGTCACCGCTAAAGGAATACACTGGACGAACGAATAAATATCCGAAAGCAAAGCCGATCCCGATCTGCGGTTCAGCCAAGAAAACACAGTCAGTTGCACCAAATAGTAAGGCAGGAAAAAGTACAGCAATTCCCGCGCACTTGCCCGCAAAGGAATTATGCCAAAAAATGAATAAGCTAAAGGTATCAACAGATATAAAACCTTGGTTAAACTGGTAAACCAGTGCAACAATCCTTCCAAATGAGACAGCCTTTGTACGAATCTGAGACCGCGAATTGTTAAAGGATTGGAATCAATAAAAAATGCCTGAAGCGTGCCTCGCGCCCAGCGTAGCCTTTGATTTAGATGAGCCTCTATACTTTCAGCCGCCAAACCAGCACTCAATTTTTCATCTAAATAAACTAAGCGATATCCGGTTGCTGACAGCCGAATTCCGGTAAAATAATCTTCGCAGATTGAATCTGTGACCAAGCCTCCCGCTGCTTCTAAAGCACTTCGCCTCACAACAAAAGATGTACCGCAACAAACTACGCTGTCGGCGCTGTCTTTGATGATTTCAATTTGCCGATAAAAGATTTCTTCTTCCGGCGCGAGCACATTTTCTAAACCTAAATTCCGGGAGATGGGGTCGTGATTGTAAAAGCTTTGCGGTGTTTGAACGAGGGCGATCTCGGGATTTTGAAAAAATCCAACTGTGCGAGTTAAAAAGTTTTTAGTGGGAATAAAATCTGCATCGAAAACTACAATTAGTTCTCCATTTGTTAGGGCTGTGGCATGATTGATGTTTCCAGCTTTGGCGTGAATATTATCGGGTCTGGTTATATACTCGCATCCCAGTTCTTTTGCCAGCAACTTGATTTCAGGCCGCTTGGTATCGTCGAGCAAATATACTTTTTTGTTGGGATAATCTAAGGCTTGACAGCCGATTACACTGCGCCGTAAAATGAAAGCCGGTTCGTTGTAAGTTGGGATAAAAATATCTACGGGCGGGGTGAAGTTTCCAGCTTCCACTGCAACTGCCATGCGATCGGCTTCTCGACGCCGGTCTTTCATTCTCAGCATTAAATACAATTGAATACTGCTGTTAAAAACCAGTAACATTTCTAGGAAAAACAGCCCCAAACTAAAGATACCGTTGAGGGGATCGGTTAAATTTAGAGTAGCGAGCGATCGCCATAAAACGTAGCGAATCGTTAAAGCCAGAACTATTGCAACTACCACAGCGCGCGACCATTTCTGCGGTTGAGGCGAAATTTTAATTGCAGCTAAAGCGGTCGAAACCAGCATAAAAGTCGGCAGTAACAAATACATCTTGCTCGTAGCAGGCACTTGCAGCCACACAGGCGGGTTTTGCTGCCAAATGTTAATTGTGGCAAAAATACCGCTGACTGTACCTTCACTGCCAAACCAGGCTGCGGCGATCGCACCTGCGAAAGCAACCACCCCCAACACGACTAGCGTTGCCGTCTGCACCCGCGAAATCCGCCCAAAGCGGCGTTTCAAGTCTTGAAAATCAAATCTTGAAGTTGTCATAAAATAATTTTAAAGTCCCGATCGTGCATGCCACAGTAAGGGTTTCCTGCTGTCCACTTTTTACTTCAGTTGAAAATTCCGACACTCCCCAATTACTATTTTTACATTTTTTAACATTCTGACCCTTGTATGATAATTCATCTTGCTTGCTGTTGCCAAACTGCTAAGCGAGTCCAAACCTGGCCAAATATAGCAGAAGGAAGAAGGAAGAAGGCTTTAGTTACCGAGGAGAGAAGTCAATCGATTTTAGATTTTAGATTTTAGATTAAAGAATTGAAGCATTGACCCCCCGGATAAATTGGGGGGCTTGTATCCTGGATGCTTTCGGTCAGAAGCAATATTCGGCAAGGATTTCAGCAATGTCCGTAACAGGCTTTCCGGCCTGTTCCATAATAAAAAATATTTCTTGGGGGCCGTTTCTGCGACGCCGCCCATAAAAATCTTACTAAAAATTCTGCCACATCTCAGTCATAAACGTCGGGCGCGCTTGCTATAGTTCAAAAAAAATTACACCAGTTCTCAATCTTGGTGAGGTATGCCCACGGAGGCCTATGCCCACGGAGGCCTATGCCCGCTTATCAAGCGTGCACCTCATGTTACAGAGAAAGGCTATATCTTGTCTAATTACTAGAAACGCCTTTATTGGAGTAAAGCGGAGTTGATTGACGCATATTGATAGCCATCTTGTTTGTGCAAGAATTTGACGTTGCTCATATCTTTTGTACTTAGTCTAAAATTACCGATCTTAATCTCAACACCTTTATCTGTTGGAGTCTTGACCCGTCCAACGTAAAGTCCTGATTGGAATCGCTTGCGGTCTTCTAGAAGCTGAATGGCAACAATATCACCAGTCCTACAATGAGTAAAAGACTGTCTAGGCTTGGCACAAGGAAAACCGTATTTATCGTTTCTAGTGGACTGTCGATTCCCTTGTCCTGTTGATTTAATCAGCAAGGGCTGTAAGGCGAGCATCTCCAAGGAATCAATCTGACCCACACAAGCCGCATCTAACCAGTGAGTTTTAGGCAGGCTTAATCGAGTGCGGTTGTATTTGGTCAGACCACCCGAACCTGTGGAGACAGGAATACCCGCTTCTTTGAGTCGGTTGAACAATGCCCATCGGGTTGAGTTGACAGCCGCCGCGTCTTTTAATGGGCGTTTTGCTTGAGCTAGAACCGATCGCAGAACATCTGGCTTTTTGGCTAAGAAAACGCTAATATCCTGAGTCCCTTTTTTGAGATTGCATTTCTCGCAAGCCAGGCACAGATTGGAGATCCGATTTGTGCCACCTTTTGCTTTGGGCTGGATGTGTTCGACTTGCAATGGTGTGTCAGTCACGTCGCAGTAAGCGCATTTCCTGTTCCATTTATTCAATAAATACTCGCGGATTTCGTACCCACATAAAATGCCTTGCTGATACTGAATGCCTGAGATTTCTGGGTTTTCAAGTTGTTGTAAATCAAATCTGACAAGCTCCTGAACGATCTCACTGATGGGTGCAAATTTGATTAATTTATTCACCCATGTCAAAGTAGTTTCTACGCGATGCTGCAAACTTGGAGGCAACCAACCTGAAGGGCGGGTGCGATTGAGAAACCGTGCTTGCCGATAGCGAGTGTGACGATAACGCCTCCCCCGACGTAGAGAACGACGGGATTCTAAAGATGCTTTGATGGCTTGACCGCGATGAGTCAACTCAGCACCAAAGATTACTTTGTCGTTTTGAACAAGAGCAATCCCTGTGGTTTTAGAACCGGGGTCTAGTTTAATTGTGACGGGTTTAGGAATATCTGCAACCTCTTTTTTGAGAATGATGCTGAACGGATATCTTCTAAAAACAGACGCTCTACCCATCGATAATAAACGTCTCGCCATAGAAGGCTTACATGGTGTCAGCGGTTTCTTGTTGGCATCAATTACAAAAACGAAATTGGGTTTCAACATTTTGGCGTTGCTTCCTAAAAGTAAAGTTTGCTTCAACCCTGTTATCTTCTCGGTACTATGCAGATTGCACTTCCTCTAACCAATCTCGGATGTTTAACAATCTACTTACAGAGCTTGGAACTAGCGAATCCCAAGGTGTGAACTTAAACGCTTAGAGATAACGATTACTCGCTTTGAGTGGTCTGGAGTAGCTGCAATACCTCGGATTACGCCGAAATACTACGGATTGGTGCTACTCTACAAATCAAATAGGATTGCTATATCAAACTATAGCAATCCCTAGGATTTAACAATTAGCCGAATTTGACATCTAACTAAAGGTAGATTAATTTTATATTAATTTAAAAAAATTACCGCGATCGCAGCACAAAAATTTAGCCATCCAAAAACTAATCAGCAATTTCTAATTGCGAGATTGCATAGCGGGCGACAGCCAAACTAACTCTGGCTTGTTCTATTTCCGACAATTGGGCCCAAGGTCTTTTAGTAGCCATCACTAATTCTCCCCCTTCCGAATCCACATCTCGCATGGCATAAGCCAAAGGACGTGCCAACACCTGCAAATCTTCCTCAGCCCACTGAGGCAAAATATCTAAGACGCACTCTACCATTTGGTCAGCTAAAGATTGATACTTAACAGTGGCGTTTTGCACGCTTTGAGCGATGCTGGCCAGAAAATCTTGAGGAACGCGAGCAAATTTCTCGCGCAAAGACTTTTGCAGAGAAGTCGTCAGCCAAACTTGTTCTAATTGCGAGAATAAAACTTGGGACTTCAGGGCAATATCGCTGTCGCTGAATGAATCAGATAGCGCAAATTCCTGCTCTAGGGCAGTTAAATAAGATTCCGATTCAAGCTGTGCAGGATTCCAGGGGTAAGCAACATCAGTCTGAACAATTGTGGCGAGAAGTTCCATCTGGGCCTGAGTTTGAGAATCGCGAAAATATTCAGAATCAGTAGATTGGGTAGCCATGATGTAATACCTAAGTGGGAAAAGGAAAAGACAGAGGGGGGACTGTGCCAAGAGCTAGTGCCGAGCTATCAGTGGTGAGTAACTCTCTTAAATTCAGACTGGAGACTTAACGCCTAGAACTTTGCTGTGCTACTCGCCGCTTGTCTTCATTAGCTACACCCGCACCTTAATTCGTTCCGCAATCAGTCTCACTGTAGCCCGAAGTTTTAGGAACCTCAATAGTGAACTCAAAAATCTGACCTTGAGAACTGCCAAATTTTAGCTGAGTCCCGCTGCGTAGCAGCAATTCTTGGTGGTGAACTCTCTGCCATCCCTCAGAGCCCAAAACTAGAGTCCCGTAGCGAGAAAAATCGCGCAGGAAGTAGCTAGGTTCTTCCCGGCTATCTCCGATCGTGTTTCGGCAGAAAATCTCGGCGTGTTTTTGAGAAACCCACTGTTCTCGAATCACTACGTCGTTTTCTTCCCAGCGTCCGACTCGAACCATACCTGCGCGAATGGGCCAAACCTGATTGCTCGAGTCGGTGGATTTGCCATTGGGTCGATCGCGCCCCCGCAAATAAGCACAAGACGGCAACCGTCCCAGCCAAGTAGAAGAATTTAAAGGCAACTCAGTTTTCAGGTCATCTACCGGCTCAGTTAGCTGACCGTCAAACTCAGGGTGCATATACAGCACAGGCAGCGTCCAAGCCGGTTGATTGAACTTGTAGAGCGTCAGTAACTGCTGTCTGGCGACGGCGACTGCCCGATCGATCGACATCCGTCCGGCCAAAGCTTGGGCAAAAGTTTGGATAAAACTCAGGGCCTCGCGATCGGCGATCGAGTCCCGCATCCCCAACACCGCAGGCACCCCGTGATGGATCAGTACCTCAGCCAAACTGCTGCGGGCGATCGCCTGTTGCTGGCCGTTAGTTGAGTGCCACCTCTCCACCGCCGGCTGAGCTCCCCAGCAGGCATTAAACACCGCCAGAGTCACGCGGCACCGAACTAATACTTGAGCCAGTTCAGTGCCATTAATCGCCGTTTCCGGCCCCAAAAACAGCAAACCGCCGTCGGGGCCCGGTATCCCGTGGCCGGCGTAAAACAGAATGTTGTAAGTTTGCGTTTCCAGCCGAGAAATGAGTTCCGCCGCAGTAGGTTCGATCAGAGTATCGACGCGAGTCGGAACGCTGATGTCAAAATATTTGCCGCTGTCGTCGGTTTGAAAAGCACTTTCCAGAATGCCAGCTAGGGCGAGTGCTTCTTCTCCCAACTGCAAATGACCGTTATTACTGTTGGAAAATTGAGAATTAGCACCGCCGCCTGGTTCTGCTTGTCCCAAAACTAGCAAAATGTTGAGCGACTCCGCAGGATGCAGGGGTGGCAAAGGTTCAACATTGCTGGTAGTGCGGCTAAAAAGCAATTGCTGCGACAGAGAAATTGCTGGTTGACCAGCTTGAGGCTGCATAATTTCCCAAGGTAAAGCAATTAAATACGGTTCGCGCAAGTCTACGCGCACTCGCAGGGGTAGATTTTGCCCGATCGCGATACCTTTACTTTCCTGCAGACTACCCTGAATCGGCCCTTCAAACAGCCACTGCCAAAGATTAATCCCCAAATGCTGCATCAGGCGACTGCTGTAGCTTGCCGGTGGCCGAGGCGGATGCTGATCCCCCTTGTCGCCCCACCCCCCTTGACCGAGGTGGAGGGGCACAGAGGGCGTCGGTATTCGTTGTTCAGTTTCTGCCAGTATATTCTGGTTGTTTTCTGGCGAGACCAAACTGCCATCAGGATTTAGGGGCAATTCGTGAATTGTCCCGGAGGGCGAAAACATTTCCTGCCAAGCTTTCCAAGATTGGGAGAGGGTATCGGGCCACATACAGTCGTGGTGAACGTACCCGCTGGGATAAGGAGCTTGTAGAACCCAAGTGGCAAAATGGTTTGCCCCAGCGGTTCTCAGGCGAGCGATCGCTATACTGAGGCAAGGACTTTCAGGGCGCGCCATTCACAAAAAAGCTCGGTAAGTGGGAAGCTCAGAGACTTTAGTCCTGAGAGGAAAACGACCCGGCGATTTCAATCGCTTTGAATCCCCTTGCGGGGTAGAGGGGTATGGTTGCCCCTCTGGTGAGGTATGGTTGCCTCGATCTCCCTTGCGGGGTAATGTTAGCTTCGCCAATGTTATAGAGGCTTGCGCCGGCTGGCAGCACTGCCGAGCGTGACTTTAAGGCTGTTTAACTACTAGCGACAGAGCAAGGGACTAGCTTCGCATCAAGCGGGTGTCGTGACCTAAATAACGTAGCCAGTTAAGGCGATAGCTGGTCAGTACAGCTTGCTCGATCGCTCTTACAAGCGAGCGTGGCTTTAGCCCGCTCGTTACTGACAACTACCGACTCTTGATATAGGGTGGGATTGAGTTTCTCTATTTGTAGTTTATCGGGTTTGGGGTGCGATCGAGTGCGAGAGATTGCTTTGGGAGTTTTTACTTAGTGCCCAAAAATTTATCAATACTCGGTAAATCTACCCAAGTCCCCGTAGCATTCGACTCCTGGGTCAAATCCATCAACAACTGCGAGTAAACCCCTTCTCTGAGGGACGGTATCAAGGATTTACCTGCATCTATTGCTTCAACCCACCTATCTACTACTCGAATAAACGGTGCAATTCTCCCGTCTGGATAAACTTGAGGAAACTCCAATCTTTGAGGAATTTTGATTTCAGCTAAAGGTTCTCCACCTTGGGAACCCCACAAGCGAAATCCGTGGACGTAATCTTGCTGGTTGTCGCTTCCCAACACCAACGTACCCTTACTCCCGTATATTTCCACCCAGTGTCCCCGCCCTTGATACGTAACAGAACTCAAACAAACTTGGCAAGGCGTTCCCCCAGCTAATTCCAACATCAACGTGCAAGAATCATCTGCATCAACTAATTTTAATTTTCCCGAATCATTCGGATCTGGCCGCCGCGAAATTCCTGTAATCAATTGCCCAGAAAGCCTCTGTGGCGGGCCGAACAGCCAGCTAATATAATCAAAAACGTGAGAACCAGTCGCGCCCAAAACTCCGCCGCCTCGCTCTTTTTGCGCGTACCAATTCCAGGGGCGACTCGCATCAGCGCGGCTCGATACCAGCCAATCAATCTTAATTAAACGCTTTTCTCCCACATATTCTGCTGCCAATAGTTCTGCTAGCATTTGCCATGCGGGGATGAAGCGAAACTCAAAGTCCATTGTGGCAATTGCTCTCGAACCACCATTTTTAAAATCGGTTTGAGATTCGTTGTTTGCCAATCGGTAAAGTTCCCTGGCTTCATTTGCTGTCAGGGCTGTGGGTTTTTCTAATAATAAATGCTTGCCTGCTTCCAAGACGGTTTTTGCCATTTCATAATGCAAAAAGGGCGGTGTGGAAATGCTGACTCCCGCCACTTCTGGGATGGCTACTATATCGGCGATCGAGTCGCAAGCGTAGGGGATATTGTGGGTAGAGGCGAGATCCTTTGCTTTGTCTAAATTCCGGTGATAAACAGCCACAACCTCTGTCCGGTGATGGGCCTGGAATCCGGGAATGTGTACTTTTTGACCAAAACCGGTACCGACTACTGCAACGCCAATTTTTGACATAATTTAATAATTGGGAATTGGGAATTGGGAACTTGTGCTGCCCTGCGACTTCGTTCATGAACCGCGTAACCGAAGTATTAGGTATTGGTAGCAACTAACTAATAACTAATAACTTCAAAATCAGAAGGAACGCTCGATAATTAATCCGTGTATCCGTGTCCTAATCCGTGTCGTGCTTTCCTTCTTCCTTCTCCACCCATTCAATTACTTGTTTCCCCAAATTAACGCCCTCAAACAAGTCAATTTCTCTGATCCCTGTAGGGCTGGTGACATTAACTTCTGTGAGATAACCGCCAATGATATCAATGCCGACAAAGTACAGTCCGTCCCGTTGCAGCACTGGTTCTAACTGAGTGCAAATTTCCAGTTCGCGATCGGTAATTTCGGTTTTTGCGACTCGGCCGCCGACGGCCATGTTGCCGCGAAATTCATTGCCCGTGGGAATGCGGTTGATAGCACCGATCGGCTTGCCGTTTAACAATATAATCCGCTTGTCTCCCTCTTTGGCTTCCGGCAGATAAGTCTGAACCATCACTGGAATTTGCCCTTGTTGAGTGCTAATTTCGACCAGGGAGTTAAGATTGCGATCGTCCGCTTCCAAAAACAAAATCCCCTCGCCAGCTTTGCCGCCCAAGGGTTTAAGAACTGCTGCTCCTTTTTTCTCAACAAATTGCCGAATTACCTGCTTGTTTTGAGAAACAATTGTCTCAGGAATCGCTCCCTCAAATTGCAAAGCATACATCTTTTCATTCGCCGCCCGCAATCCTTTGGGACTGTTAACTACCAAAGTTTTAGCCGGATCGATGCCATCTAGAAGGTAAGTAGCGTAAAGGTAAGGAATGTTGACTGGGGGATCTGTCCGCATAAATACAGCGTCCATTGCTTCCAGAGGCTGCAAAGTAGGATGTTCTACCTGGTACCAAGCCTCAGCCGCCTCCCAGCGTCCCTCTACCACTTTTACTGGGGTGAGGGCTACCCGACTGAGCATTGCCCAGGTTTTGCCGCCGATGACGCTTAATTCGTTGGCTTGAGTCGCCCAGACTTCGTGACCCAACTCTTGAGCTGCCTCCATCAGCGCTACGCTGGTATCGTGTCCTGGAATTAGTCGCGCGAGGGGATCGATGATGAATGCAAATTTCATTGTCAGTTAAAATTAAGAATTGGTCGCCTAAAAATTTGGGCTAATTGAAAATTCCACAGGGAATGCCTCATTTTGCTGCTAGCAGCGGATCTAGCAGGCCTTGAGTATCGAGTTGGTGGATGTCGTCGCAGCCGCCTATGTGTTGGTCGTTAATAAATATCTGGGGCAGGGTGCGACCTCCGTGGGCTCGATCGCTCATTTGATCCCGTGCCGCTTCATCTCCGTCGATCGCGTACTCTGTGAAATCAACCCCTTTTCGTTTCAGCAGTGCTTTGGCACGAATGCAAAACGGGCAGGTTCTCCAAGTGTAAATTTCTACTTTAGGGGTCATGGGACGCTCAAACAATAACAATATTTTTTAATTTTAATCTTAACCCTAGTGCGGACTTTTTTTACTTCCTAGGCTGAAACCCTCGATTTTTCGTTGGTAGCAAACTTGCCTAGGAGCCTTGAAACCCTTATTATACGGTGGGTTCTCAAAAACTGTGCGAAGCATTGATCTTAACCAATCTTATTTTAATTTTTATATTTTAATTTTTATTATATATAGCAACCTTATCTGTTGCACCGGAGGTTATTCATTGCTAAAACCCTTGCAGGGAAGTGCATTTGCCTTCTTCCTTTTTTTTACCCTGATTGAAGTCGCTATCGCTTTCTTCCTTCAACATCCGGCTTTATTTGCAGCGCACAAGCTAGGTGTCAAGTTATTTTTTATACAACTTTTTATTTTTTATATAAATTTAAGTAAACAAATATCCTCGCTTAAAAAAAACGGAGACATTTTAAAGGCAAACAGGTTGGTCATCAGCCTGCCTAGCGCTGCGGACCAACCTGATTGTTTCGCTTTCTGCAGGAACATATCATACCTGCACCTGTCAGTAGGACTGCGATCGCAGTACCCGGTTCCGGAATAGAAGTTGCATTTCTCGAAGGTGTAGTTCTGTATATTTGGGATAAACGGGGCTGGGTCGCCAATGGGCTCTCCGATGCCGTTGGGGTGGGTGCCGGCGGGGGGGCACAGGCAGTAGAATAATTTCCCGGACCGCAGACATCTACTGCAGCTGCCGGAGGGGCGGCAGCTAGATAGTAAAACGCTGTTGCCATTGTGGCAGAGAGTCCAATTGCTAGTTTTGCCAGTGGCGTACACATAACTATTTAGTTAAACAGTGGTAAAATCGAAAAATAGAAATAGTCCTAGAGATTAGCGCTGTACGACGGGCAAGGATTTTAGAGTTCTTACAATCAATCTTACAATCAATTTACAATCAATAAGATGTATTCTCTCGCGGACGTCTGTAAAAGATAGTATAGCGCTTGAGGTAAGTGCCCAAACACTTTAATAAAATTATTCTCTTTTACCTTGACATCCCGTACCGTGGTTTGCACAGAGGTTTGCACAGACAGGTAGTTTGCACAGAGTTAACCAACAGTTAACCAACAGTTAAGCAACATCTTTTTGCTACCTCTGAACCAACAGCCCTTACAGCCATTAACAAAGAGTCTTTTTACCTTGACCGCGGCCTCCGGGAATTAATTATTTAACCGCTCGCCAAATAGAGCTGCTGTATTGTACTTTGCCATGCACAATCTGACTACTCTTTTATCATCTCATATTTCGACTAAATCTGTCCTCAGTATATGTACGTATATTCCCCCATGTCAACTATTCAAAAGGAATATTTAAGTATTTACCGAGGGTAGAGGGCGTATTGAATGAGCTGAGCTAGTCTGTCGCGGAGAGTTTCCATCCCCAAACCTTTGGCGGCCGAAATAAATACTGCTTGAGGAAATTCTTCTCGGGCGAGGGCGAGAGTCTCTCCATCTACGGCATCTATTTTGTTAAAGACTACAAGGGCTGGGCCGGGAGTTACGGGCATATCGGTCAAAATATTCATGACCGATCGAATTTGGCTCTGCCACGCGGGATGGGAGAGATCGACGAGGTGCAGCAAAGCATCGGCGTCAGTGACTTCTTCGAGGGTAGCCCGGAAAGCGTCGATCAAGGCGGGAGGCAGTTCGCGAATAAAGCCCACTGTATCTGTGAGGACGATCGATAGCGGTTCCCTAGTGACAGTGCCAGGAATGGTCAACCGTCGAGTTGTGGGGTCGAGGGTGGCAAATAACTGGTCGGCGGCATAGACTTCGGAATTTGTGAGCAGGTTGAGCAGAGTAGATTTACCGGCGTTAGTGTAGCCAACGATCGCCACTGAGGGTACATCGTGATGATGGCGGTTCTGCCGCAGCCGGAAGCGGTGGGCCAGCAGTTGATTTACTTCTTGCTGCAATCGAGAAATGCGTTTGGCGATCGTCCGCCGTTCGGTTTCTAGCTTGGTTTCCCCTGGGCCTCTGGTACCGATGCCGCCACCCTGTCTCGACATTGCCTGACCGCGACCTCTGAGCCGGGGCAGGGCGTACTCTAGCTGAGCGAGTTCGACTTGCAATTTACCCTCGCTCGATCGAGCTCTTTGGGCAAAGATGTCGAGAATTACCTCCGTTCGATCGACAACGCGAAGACCTATCTGAGTTTCCAAGTTACGTATTTGTGCGGGTGCCAGGTCGCGATCGAATACCACGAGGTTAGCGCTAATCGTCTGAGCGGTGAGGGAAATTTCCTGAACTTTGCCTTCGCCGACCACTGTCTGCGGATGGGGGCGCGATCGTTTTTGGCGCACTGTTTGCAGAACCTGACCGCCGGCGCTTTCAACCAGCCGCGTGATTTCTGCCAGCCCGTCCTCAAACTCCAACTGAGTCATGTGCTGAGTCATTACACCTACCAACAGCACTTTGTCTTGGTCTGCATCGACCTCCCCCGCGACAAACTCTGCTTCAAACTCTGCTTCGAGTCCTTCCACCAAATCCAGAAAGTCTTGGTCAGCGAGTTCTTCCAAATTCAGAGGTTCTGATATTTTCCAGGGAAAGTGTGGAGTTTGAATGAGTGACTTGGGAATTGAAGGCTCTTCTATTTCATCAGTTGAATCTGGTTCTAACTGAGCGCTCAAAACAGAGAACTCAAAATTGGGCTGATCTCCCTGGGGTACCAGGTGAGCGAGATAAGTTTCTTGGATGTAACCAGTCGCACCACCGCCCCGGCGCTGAAATCCTCCCCCCGTCAGTGTCAGCCAAACGAGGGCGTCCAGGCGCTGAATAGCCATTGCTGTGAGGGCTGCTTCGCTTGGGCTTTCTGGCTTTAGGTGGGTAGCGATGCAGCGAATGCCGCTGAGGCGACCTCCCCCATACCGGGGTAATTCTAAGGGTGCAATCTGGGTTTGGCGGGGTGAACCGACGCCGACGCGAATTACTTGTCCGCGGCGGTTGATGTAGGTGCAGATTGGTTTGTCTATTTCCGTGCTGATGGCGGCGACGCGCTGGGCGAATTCTGCAGTGGTAATGCGATCGCCCGGTAGTCGCTGGTGGTACAGCTTTTCGAGTTGCTTGAGCTGGCTGGACTTTAAACCTTGAAGATGGCCGTAGATGGTTTCGATAACTGTTTCTCCCGATCGATCTGTTTATCTCCTATTTTAATTAACTCCCGCGCTATGTGTTCGGCTTTTGAGTTTAAATTTACTAAATTTTCTTGCTTCTAGGATTTCGCGGATTCAGTCTGAGCGAGCTCAAAAACGGATACTTGCTTTCCGACAACAGTCGTGAGTCTGCCAAAATTTTAGAGCTTCCAGATTCATCTGTAGAGTAAATCTCAAATCTCAAATCTACTGACGAGTCAAAAGCGCCGTTGTTTGTCGCGGCAGCGTGATCGGGCTTGTCACAGCAGCAATCTCAACTTGCACTTGTATTTAGTATCTACAGATACAGGCGATCGCTGAAAAATCTCGCGAAACAAAACTTAACATTTTTTTTTCCGTTTCCAAATCCTCCTTTAGACTTGTGTGTATCTTGGGCCTAGAGACAGATAGCAAAGCAGAAATTAGGCCGCTACCATGAGAAGCGAAACATTGTTAAGGAATGTAAAAACATGGAAACTCGTCCTACTAACCTGCCTCCTACAGCTAATGCTTACAACGGCAAAGATCGGAATGCCTTCTTGTTTGGCTTCAACCCACAAGCAGAACTTTGGAACGGTCGCTTAGCGATGATCGGTTTCTTAGCTTATTTGCTCTGGGATGCTGCTGGATTTAGCGTTCTGCGCGACATTCTCCACTTTCTGCCTACCTACATTGCTCAGTAATGAGTAGGTGTGTTTCCTGTCTGGCAGCGTGAGTAAATGCCGCCACTGCCAGACAGGCTAAAAGTTACAAATGGCAGCGAGTATGGTTTTGTCCCTTTGTATCTTTCGTTACTTTTGAATGGCATTAAAAGACTTCTTGCTGTGATTCGACGATTACGGGTGGGGGCGCTGTAGCTGGCGCGGTGAATATTAATAGCAACAGATATTTATTGCGTAAGGGCGATCGCCCCTGCTGTATTTTTGGCAAGAAATCTCATCAAGCATTTCTGATAATTTATGAAAAATAGGAGCATCAACGATGATTAACTCAAATTTACTGGCAGTAGTAGAATCGACACTGGCTGACACAGCATCAGGAAATTGGCAAAAGCCTCTAGTGATGTTTGTTTGCAATATCTTAGCATTGCTAGTTCTCAGTCGCCGAATTTGGTATCCCCACGTCGGGCCGAAAATGCCTTTACCCTTCCCCTCTTTGTTCAACAATGTTAGCGTACCGGCATTTCTGGCTTGCATGAGCGCAGGTCATTTGCTCGGAGCATTTATGATTTTGACCCTCAACATCGACAAATATTTCTAGCATAAATGGCGTCGCTTTTGTGGTGATTTATTGCTAGATTTTTTAGTAAGTTAAAAAGCGCCAAAAAAATGGTAGGGGTAAGTGAAAAGCACTTACCCCTAATTTTAATTTTATATATGGAGTGGCGCAGAAATCGTTTTTTTACCATCCACATTATTAGATCAGCTTACTATGCTTAAAGCCTTCAAATTCGACTGCAAAGCCTTCACCTTGGGGAGCCGCACACATTAACCCAACTTGAACGATTGGTGACTCAGTTAGATATGCCAGTCGCATCATTGAATAGTCTGACCCATTCAACGAGTATTGCACTTCCACCGTTTCAGCTCGGCGCTTTACCCGCAGCCACAGGGAAACAGGCGGCACTTCCAGCGGCATAACACACCAATCGGAATAGTCTCGTGTCACAACCGCACTCACGTTTTGCACTCCCTCAACAAACTCAATGCCGCACTTTAGCCAGATATTTTCGCTCTCTCGAATCATCAATCCTGCTTGATCGTAGAGCGATCGATAGCAACCAGTAATTTTGACTTCGGCTGTAAAGTCGCCTGACACTTGACGGTAGTAAAAGTTGCCGTTATCGCGAATAAATCCGTAATGAGTTTGGCGCCAAAAGTCAGTCTTGGCGCCTGCGGTAACGTGGATAACATCGTTATCCTCATGCCATTGTAAAGGTTCGTTGTACCATTGCATTGTTTGCATCTCTTGCTAACTTCCTCCAATTCCGTGCAGTACCAAATCCGCCAAAAAATGAGATAACATTGCGTATTCTAATCCCCAACGCCAGTAAAGAAAACCAAAGGGAATTCCTAAGAGGGCATTGAGTGTAATGGTGCGGATAACGACGATCGGGGTTAATGCCCAGACATTCGCAGCCGCAGGCAAATGACCCACACCAAACAATATTGCAGCCGCCACAATTGCCAGCCAAAAAATCAATGTAGAGGGTTGCGGTTTGTCTCGCTCAAAAATCTTCCAAAGTAGCCACGCAATCAATGTCATACCGAACAGTCGCAGCAAGAGTTCTTCGGTGATGCCTCCGTAGAAGGAAGCTAATATGCGTTTCCACAGGTCAATTTCGAGCGTTGTTGGAGTTGCCATTGGCGGCATCCAAGGTTGGAAAGCTAAACTCAATCCAATTAAGACGATGCCACCGATGCAGCCTACAATTAGCGCTGTGTTAAGGGCAGATTTAGATATTGGCGCGAAAGGCTGTCCGTATACCAAAGCACGAGCTATGGGGGTATCAAGTCCGATCGAGTTACCGAGGCGAAGCCCAATCCAATTCAGGAGAATCAAAAGAAGTCCAGTCTGAAGGGCGGAAGCAATAGCTATAACAGGTAAGGGTGTAGGCAGTTGCGCGACTGCTGGATTCAGAGACAGCGCATAAGGAAATAATGCCAACGCTGCCAGAGTGCCCAGTAAGGCCCAAAACAGCGCCAATCGCAGGTGATGTTTGTTGGAAGTATCTGTAGTCATAATTTTTGATTGCAGATAGAAATACCCAATTAATAAGGATCGCGAATTAAATAACTTACAATTTTAATTGTTATTGTGGGATGGGCTCTTATAGCCCGTCCAAAAAGGACGGGCGGGACGCCCATCCCACTTTCAAGAGTGGAAGTTATTTAGTTCTCATTCCTAAGTCAGGAATTACGCACTTCCACCAAAGAAACCGGGTTTTTTATCGAATCTGGGGGTGGCCACGAAATATTATCGTAAAAAACCCGGTTTCTGGGCCCCCATGCGTAAGCCCTATATAAGATTAATTTGACTGAATTTGCGAATTCAAAACCTTAGAAATTCGATCGCGCGTTTCCTCCAAATGAGCCCGCGTATAAGCATCCGCATTCCGATCCAAATTCCGAATACTCTTGCTCAAACCCTCCCGCAACTGCCGCAACTCGTACCAAGCCAAACTCCGCGCATCCTCTGGAACATTCGTTTTTCGCAGTACCATTCCGATCAAAATTGCTAAATGTTCCCGCTGCAAAGAACGCCGAAAAGTTGAAATTTGCATCTTCTTTTCCGGCTGCAAAACCTCTTGCCAGATATCCTTTTGCACAGTGTTCAACACTTCCGGCAACCTCAAAGCAGTTTCCGGGGCGGATTTTAACTCGGCATCCCGCAGTCTCGCCAAACGCATCGGAGATAGCAAAACCCGCAACACAAACCGCTGCAAAAAAGTAATTCGATCGCCGATCGGGTAATCTAGAGGAAACACCAAAGCCGGACTTCCCCAGTGCTCCCAGCGCGAAGGCGCCAATTTATTCAGCAATTCCGGCGCAAAACTAAACGCATCCGGCGCAAAAACGTACTTTTCAAGGGTTGCTAATGCTTCTCGCTGCACAGAAAGTTCGATCGGCACAAA
>Ga0075157_10000928_pt1 | contig 19931 bp, 18 predicted proteins | sample JI81BgreenDNA_FD_70967 | JGI IMG/M metagenome (GOLD analysis project Ga0075157, IMG submission 70967) | Wastewater effluent complex algal communities from Wisconsin, to seasonally profile nutrient transformation and Carbon sequestration -... | ecosystem: Engineered > WWTP > Effluent > Algae...
CACTCAATAGCCTTTGTATGGTTTGACATTTTTGCATATGCCACGCAAATGGCATTATTTAAACCTGTTTCCAGCTTCTTATTTTTTACAGTTTGGTTTATTTTTAATCCTTTTTCTGCATATTCTATTGCTTTTTCAGGGTTATTAATTTCTCCATGGATTACCGCCAGATTTTGGTAATTGAATAATTGACTTCTGAGGTCACCAATTTCTTCATTTATTTTTAACGCTTTAAGCAAGCACTCTACTGCTTCTGAAGTTTCTCCTGCCAAAAAGTGATATCTTGATTTGCCGCCATAAGTTTGTGCGAGTTCTTGCTTAAGATTCTTTTTTGTATAGTAGTTGATGATTTTATTTTTGATTTCTATGGCTTTTTTAGGCTGCCCCATCAGACCATAAATAGATGACAAATTATCTTCGGTACTAATTATTAAATCTTCACGATCCAGCTTTTTAAATATCTCTAATGATTTTTCATAAAATTCTTTAGCTTTAATGTTTTCTCTTTTATACTTAGCAATTGTGCCCAATTTAAAATAAATATCAGCTTGATCCAATGACTTTTTGTTTTTTTCAAAATATATTAATGATTGGTTTAAACACGGTAAAGCATCGTCATATTTTCCATCAGAAATCAATATTTCAGCTTTTTTTTGATTGCACAATGCGATAAAAAGTGGATTTTTTAATGTTTCTGATATGCTCATAGCATTCTGAACATACTTGTACGATTGGCTTACATCTTTTTTTGATAAAATGGTGGCAATATTTAATGCTTTTTTTATTTTAAAAGTATCTTCATTTAAGTATGTATTGTACGAAATAATCAGACTATCTACATTCACTTTAGATTGCGAAAATATGCTTTTCTGAAACAAAAAAATAAAAATAATTAATAACAGTACATTTCTGTCCATTTTATGAAATTTCACTTTTGCATATCGCAAAGTTATGTTTTGACTGTGGTCATATCAAAATTTTTTCGTATAAAAATACTTATTATACCTTTAAATTAACCTTTGTTGTTAGACATTTGTCTGTAATGCAATAAATGTCAAAAGATAGTTGCCTTTCTGACTGATGTATTTTAGGATATCGATTTATAGAATTTCAAAGGTATAGACATCATATTATTATTTAGATGTTATAAAAATTTATATTAGCAATAGTTAAAAATAACTATTGTGTGCGATAAACACTTGGATTACTTTTGCGACTTCATCAGTTTTAAAATATTGAATAAACAATATAAGTTTACATAAAAAATGAATGATTTTAAAATAAGACTTTTTCTTTATGACGATCATCAACTAGTTACGGATGCCATCCAATCCTATGTCCTTAAAGATCCACGTTTTGAAGTAGTTGCGTGCTGTCAAAGTATTGAAGAGGTGAAAAACAGGTTGAGTATTGAAATACCCGACCTCATTATTACAGATGTTCTCTCTGACGAAGATGCGGGATTGAGTCTGTTTGAATTTCTAACTCAAGAATATTCCATGGTAAAAGTAGTAGCATTCACTAGTATTACCAATGATTTTGTAATAAAATCTCTACTAGACATGGGTGTTTCTGCTGTGGTAAATAAAAGAGAAAAAATACCCAATCTTTTAGATAAGGTTCACTCCGTAATTTTTGGCCCGCAGAAAAAAAGAAGCATTATGTATGAATATTCTAATTTGCAGCTCACTCCTAGAGAAAAAGAAATCGTTGATTATATGATCAAAGGCCTGTCTGCTAAAGATATTGCCAAGTTGTTGGATTCTTCCGTACATACCGTCAATAACCAAAAAAATGCACTGTTAGAAAAGTTTGGCTGCGCTAACAGCACCGAATTGGTCGTAAAGCTATCTCAAATGGGTTTGATTGGAATTTTATAGAAATTATTCAAAATTGGGTTTTAAATTAGAAATAAACCTGTAATATCAATTATTGAAATTCGATCCTATTGATTTTTGCAATATTTATCCAAAATTATATAAATTATTATAGCCAATCTTCATGACCTTTGTGCCGGCAATAATCATGTTGCTGCATCACAAAGTAAATAATATGAGCAATCTAATAGTTTTTCGCATTCCATTTTTGAATCTAAAGAAAGGAATCAGCAACTTTTTTGTGAAATGGCTTTTTGTGCTGTTATTGTTTGTTGGAGTTTCAAATATCGCACAAACACAAACCAATGGCGACTCTTATAGAACAGCCATCGGTATCAAATTTTACCCAACAGGAGTGACCATAAAAACATTCATGAAACCCAACCTTGCTTTTGAAGCCATAGGGTATTTTTGGGAAAGGGGAACCAGAATTACAGGCCTATTTGAATACCATTATAATCTTGTACCTAGTGGTAGACTTAAATGGTATATCGGTCCCGGAGCCCATGTTGGTTTTTACAAACAAGACTTTTATGACGGTGGTACGAGTGTAGGTATTGATGGCGTACTTGGCTTAGACTATAAATTTCCCGGCATCCCAATCAATGTCTCTTTAGATTGGCAACCATCATACGAATTTGGTAATTATGCAGGATTTAATGGAAATTGGGGTGGCATTGGATTGAGATTGGCATTTTAACCCGAAAGTATTCTGATTCAGGAAAGGTCAAGCTGTACCAATACTAGAGTAGTATTCAAATTCTACTTTGTCCAATTAGTACTTTCGGAAAATAGAAATTAAAAAAAGGTTTCTCAGGATCTAGAGCTCCATTGAATTCCCTTTTTTTTTTCTCCACATTTCTACATCAAAAATTATCATTTCGTACCCGTTAGTGTAAAGAAAGTTTATTATATTCAACTATATCAAAGTAAAACTTAGGATTTCCAATGGTGGGCAATGCATACTGTGATCATAAATTCTGGTGTTACCCTTCCAGCCATTCTTTAAAATCTTTGACTTTCTCGCGCGAAACAATTACTTGATCATGAAAGGCTGGAGTAATTTTAAGCGTATATCTGGAATTGAAATAGGTTTCTATTTTATCTATACATCGGTGACTTACGATCATCGAACGGTTCATACGGAAGAATTCTTTTGGATCAAGTAACTTAATGATACTGTCTAATGTATCGTCCAAAACATATTTTTTGGTTTGATCGCAAACCATATGCGTATAACCTTCTTCTGAGTAGAAATAAGCAATTTCTTCCTTATGAATGACGCGGAGCTGTTTTCCTGATTTGACGAGAAAACGCTCTTTGTAGGTAAAAGTTTTTTCAGTTAATAACTTAGCAGTATCTTGAGTTTTGTAAATGTTTATGTATTTTTTGATAGCCGCATACAATTCATCGGCATCTACAGGTTTTAGTAAGTAGTCGATGCTTTGATGTTTAAATGCTTTGAGTGTATATTCATCATAAGCTGTGGTAAAAATTATGGGTATATCCAGGTTCATATGTTCCAGAATTTCAAGGCTAATGCCATCCCCTAAACGGATATCCATCAAAATCAGATCAATGTCTTTGCGCTTATACAAAAGTTTGATTCCTTCTGCCACACTAGACACATGCAGTATCACTTCTGTGGGATAAGGAGCATCGGCCAAGAGTCTCTCTATTCTACGAGCTGCCGGATTTTCGTCTTCTACAATACAGATGCGTATGGGATTCATGACTACTTTTTATGGAGATGTTTTTCACTTAATATAGGTAGGCAAACTTGAAACGTATGGCCATCTTCACACACTTTGACTTCATCATTGGTAAAAAATGCATATCTGTTTTTGATGTTTGCCAGTCCAACTGATGTAGATTCATCTTTGTCTGCCAAAGGACTGATGTTGTTTTCAATACAAAGATATGCTCCTGAAGGCTCTGAATATAATTTCACATGCAATGGTTGTTCCTTGGTTGTGGTATTATGTTTTACACAATTTTCAAAGGTGATTTGTATGCTAAATGGCAAGATATAATGATAAAGCAACGAAGCGTCAATATCTTCGGTATAAATAAGATTGTCGCCAAAACGTTCTTTGAGTAAGTGGATGTAAGCACGAAGGTAATGGAGTTCACTTTCGATGGTGACCAGACCTGCCTCTTTTTGCTCCAGAATATGACGGTACACTTTGGCAAGTTTTGTGACGAATTTATCTGCTCTTATAGGGTCTTCCAAGATGAGTGTAGACAACGTATTCAGACTGTTGAAGAGAAAGTGAGGATTGATTTGACTTTGCAGTCCGGAGAGCTTGGATTGTATGTTTTCAGTGATCAGTTTTTCTTTTTCAGATATGCTTTTACCCAATAATTTTGCCAGAAAAAAACTTTCGTAAGCGACTAAAACTAAAAAGGTAAATAAGATACTGGTGATGATTTTTAATGCAGGATTGGGCATGAGTTCTTCTTCCATCCTGTACTTAATTACATTGACAAGTATCTGATATCCTATAAAGTCAATAATGAAGTAACCGATAAATATGCTTACAATAGCAATCATCTGTCGCTTGCGTAAATCTTCGTATCCTGGGTATTTTTTGACTAAATAATAATACAATTCCCTGAATATGAGCCAATAGAGTGTAGTAAAATATATCGATACGGGAAAACATGTCCCGAATACCGCGAACTGATCATCCTTGAGCAAATGACCAAAGAGTAATGTATTGACCAATAAAGAAGTCACAGGGACACCTAGTAAGAGTATCCACCGGTCATCAAATCCTATGATTTCTTTGCGTGATTTAAACATTTTTTAATGATATGAGCTTCAAATGATATGAATTAATAATCTGTTGGTTTTTTTATTTGTGGCTTCGGTTTCATGTCTCTGCTACGCTGCACTCTATTGTGCTCAGTTACCATGTTCGGTTGATTGATTGCTCAATAATTCTATTTACTAAATACCAATATCAATGCCAAACCGGCAATAACCAAGCATAAAGGTGTGTAAATTTTAGAGTCTTTGATGCCAAATGATGTATGTTTTATTTTTTTAAATAATCCAACATATTTAAACTCACCTATAGCTCGAATGATGAAAATACCACTTATCACCCATAGCCCATATTTATTTGTTATGTCATAATAAAAGGGCATTTTAAGATGAGAAATTTTCATCAATGCTATAAAAGCAAAAAATAATAAGCCAAACGCTACCATCAAGGTTGGAATGATACCCGGCATAGGAAGTTGGGTTTCATCATCTTTAGTCGGAAAAACTCCTTCGCTCGCCCACCTGCCTCCCAATGCCCAATAGATATGCAGGCCTGAAAGAAAAGCAAATGTGGTGATTAAAATTATTGCTGCTATTGATGTCATACTTTTGGCTTTTATTTTACAAACTCACTAGGGAGTTCAGTTTTTGGTTTAACCTTAATTTTGGATTAATGATTAAATCAAATTTATTACAAAGATAAATATTAAAACTGCACTCTCCATAGTATATCCGGGAAAAATCCAATCTGGTATAAGGTATCCACATTGTTCGTTACCCTGTTATATCTTTTTGCGAATACATTTTGTTGATTGGTGACGTTCTGAAAATCCAAGAAGAACTGTTGACTCACTTTACGTCCATTCATTCTTACGCCTATCTTTAAATCTAACCTAAAGTAATTGGTTAATTTATTGCTAAACGCCTTGTCCGTTTCCAGAATTTCAAATCCTACAAATCGGGATGCTTCCAGATTAACAGGTGTGATATACCTTCCACCGGCATAGGTACATTTAAAGTCTGTAGTGAAAACCATTTTTTTACCCGCTTTCCATTCTTTACCGCCCAGTATATTAAACACATATTCATTGTTGAATGCGGTATTTCTTTCGATACCATCACTACCTGTATACTTGCTCTGAAAGACTGAACCTGTCAAAAGACCATAATATGACTTGCTAAAAAACTTCTCCACTGTCCATTCTATCCCATAATTTCGGCCTGTTCCTTCATTGACCAAATCTCCAGTAAAGGGAAATACAAAATCAGCACCAGCATTCAGGATCGAGAATGAAGAAGGTTCTTTTTCAACGGGTACATTAAACAAGTGCTGATAATAGGTCTCCACTTTTACACGCCAATCATTTGCAGGCTTATAGTCTACGCCAGTGACAAAGTGATGCGATCTCGTAAATCCAAGATTAGCATTGGATTCCAAAAACTGTCCTGTTTCATTGGGTGTTAACAAAAAGAAAACCGGCAAAGGCTGTACTTGAGCATGTAAGCCATACCCTGCATTCAAGCTGGTTTTACCCGTAATGGCATAGGTATATCCCAGTCTGGGTTCTACGACGGCTTTAGTATTGTATGTCTGTATTTGTCCATGTAAACCTGCTACCCAGGTGGATCTTTCGTCGGATTTGTATTTGAAAGATGCATATGGTTCTATGGTCGTAATCCTACCAACTATATCCCTTATAGGCAACAAATCTGGTCGGCCATCATTGTTCAGGTCAGGATTGTTTTCGCGGCTATCGACTGTAGAAATCAAGGAACGACTATCAATCGTCACGCCGATTCGACTGCTTAACTTTGCGCTATATTTACTATTAAGCAATGAATGAAGATTGACTCTGTTGAGGTCGTCATTGACATCTGTGAAGGTGAAATTTTCGGTATACGTTGTATCTACATATCGTTTTTCATCAAAGCTGTTTTTTGATTTTGAATATGATAGTGTGGTCCTAAAAAAGTGCTTGTCATTGAGCATATACGTATGTTTGATACCAGCTACTGCAAACTGTGATTGAGCACGAGAGTCTGCATCCTGTGCAGCAAAAAAGTCACCTTCGTCGAGTTCCTTACCTATGAAATTGATATCACTTATACCACCGATGCCGAATATTCGGAAGTTTCCCCATTTAGATTTGCCTAGATCTATATTGAAAGTAAGGTCTTGGTATTTTGGGGTGGCATTGGTCCCAAATTCCAAACCAAATGCATCTGCCAATTGTACAAAACTATATCGGTAACTGATCAAGTAAGATTTATCTCCTGATTTGCCGATGGGGCCTTCAGCCATAGCCTCGAGTCCACTGAATGCTGCAAGCTGGAAGGTATATTCTGCCTTGTCTTTATTGCCTGATCTGAAACCCACATCAAAAACACCTGATACCGCATTGCCATACTCAGCTGGAAAAGCTGATGTCAGAAAATCAGAATTTTTGAGCAAGTTGGTATTGAGTGCACTGACGGGACCACCTGTAGTACCCAATGTGGAGAAGTGATTTGGATTAGGGATGGGCACGCCTTCTAGTCTCCAAAGTATGCCTGCGGGACTATTACCTCTGACGACAATGTCATTGCGTGAATCATTGGCTGTAGCGACTCCTGCAAAATTAGAAACCAATCGACTGGCATCGTTGCGACCACCACTATATCGGGTGACTTCTTCCAGGGAAAAGGTGCGTGCGCTGATACTGGCCATTTCGTTGATAGTTTTGTCTTTATCAGCATTAGCAGAAATGACTACTTCATTGAGCGTGTTGATGCTTTCTTCCATGGTGATGTCTAGGATCATTTCTTTACCTGAAGTGACCAATATATTGGGTATCGTTACGGTTTCATAGCCCAGGTAACTTACCCTGAGATTGTATCTGCCTGGAGCCAGACTTTCTACTGAGAATTTTCCATTTTCGTCAGTGACGACACCATTAGATGTTGTATTGTTTTCCAAAACTTCTACAGCGGCACCTATAAGTGTGATTTCTGTGACACGATCTTTAACCGTACCTTTGATAGCTGCATTTTGGGCAGAAAGTATGCTTGTAAGAAATAAAATAAAAAGAATAAAAAATGTTGATCTCATGATGAATGATTTAATTGGTCTCAAAGGTATGGAGTATCATATACGATATTAAGTACTTTCCGATGAACTGTTGAAAAAGGTATATGAATTGTAAATGATTGCCATCAAAAGCGTTTAGAAATAATGTTAGAATACTGAATTGGGTATCGAATTATGCTATCCAAAAAGATGTATTACTCGCTGAAAGTGGTATTTTAAATATAGATTCAGCGAGTAATAAAATAATTAATACTCGCTGAAAGTGGTTAAAAATACATAGATTCAGCGAGTAATAAAATGATTAATGCTCGCTGAAAGTGGTTTGTATTACATAGATTCAGCGAGTAATATTTACTCGTTAATATGGATCAGTTATTTAGTCTGACCCGATTTTAAAACAGCATTATTTTACTCAATCTATACATCATGATCTCGATAGGAAAGGATCAACTCATATCTCAATTGTTGTTCTACTTGCTCCAAAACATCTTTCAAAAGTTTTTCTCTTGCGGTGTCAGTAAGGTTTTGATATACATGTAGTTTGGTCATGGACAAGTAAATGTGGCCGTCAGGAAGTTCCTTCTCTACAAGACTTAATATGTTTATTGATTCTTCATATCTTTTTGCTTTATGCAAACAGTAGGAAAGGTTAAGTAATATAAAGGGAGACTTTCCAAAATGTAATAGGATGTTGTAAAGATTTATGATTTCATTCCAGTGATTTTCATCCAGGTTTTTGCTTGTCATATGCTTGCTGACGATCAGTGCTTCAAAGTAAAACTTATCAGGCATATCGGATTTAGTTAAATACGAAATACCTAATTGCAAAAGGGATTGATCCCAAAGCTTTTTGTCTTGTTTGAAAAATGAAATCAGTCTTCCATCCTGAATTTTTGCAGGAATCCTGGACAAATGCAAGCAACACCATGCTAAAAGATTTCTTGTAGATGACTTATCAGAAACTACTGTTAAATTTTTCAGTAGCGCCAGTACATCAAAGCACAAATCATCATTGATCGTGGATTTGATTTTGGGATTGAAAGAATCAAACGCTATATTGAAAACAGCATAGAGAATTTCTTCAGATTGTGATATAATGCTCTTATTAATATGGTTTACAATACCATCAAAGCCAATTTTTAGCTTGTTATAAATAGCGTCTTTGGTTCGCGCTAGATTTTTGTAGATAGATTCTTCGGATTGAAGCGTGAAAGTACTGATTTCTTTTACACTTAGACCAAAAATATTTTTCATGATAAAATATAGGCGACTATGGAAATGGATCTCCTGATACGACGAAATTAATAGTATCAAATGTAACCTGTCATCTTCGACCAACTGAAAGTCATCTTCACAGATTTCAATATCTAGTACTTTTTTGGAACGTTGAATTTGATTGATTAAATCATTTTTTGCCACCACAAACAGCCAGTTAGCCTTATTGGCCGGAAGCCGATCGGGCTTCCAGCTTTTAAGTGCTTTTAAAAATGCATTTTGGATAGCATCTTCTATTTCGTCCATCCAAGGCGTACCAAATCTGTTCAGAAGCGAACTATACAATTGGCCATACAGACTTTTGAATGTTTCTGCTACGATAGATTGGCTATTCTCCATCATATACAGCAGCAGGTCTGATTTCTGTAGTGCCGCCCCAATGATGGCAAGGGCAATTCTTAGCAATAGCTATAGCACTATCCAAGTCCTTGGCCTGAATTAGATAAAATCCGCCTATCATTTCTTTAGCTTCGAGATAAGTGCTATTGCCCACTATGCTATCATTTCCTGTGATAGTAATACCATGGTCCTGAAGACCTTCTCCTGCTAAAAGGTGCCCTTCTTCAGCCAGTTGACGTGACCAAGCCATATGACTTTCAATTAATTCTTCCATCTCAGTTGGAGAAAGATTTTGCATTAATTCAGCTTGCTCGTGGAGTAATAATAAATATTTGTTCATTTTAAATAAAATTTTGATTCCTTTAAAAGACAAATATAGGAGCAAGTTTTGGACAAAGTGAGTAATTTTTTTTAAAAAATTATCCGTGAAATAACTTAATTCTTCAAAATTTAAAGAATGAATGGATATAAACAACTTCCTTCCAACGGTTTAAAATTGGATTTTTTAGAATTTCAGTATATGCTTATTTAGTAATGATACCTTTTCAAGATCCTTTTCTCGGCCAAACCACTTTAAAATTTTCAATTGTTCTTGTAATGTGGGTATTTTTATCGCAAATGTTTCATTCGCATTTGTAATGTGATCAGAAATTAGGACAGTTTCGCATTCATCGATAAGTAAAGGTAACCATTCATTTTCTATTTGCACTTTTAATTCCCCCATAACTTCTATATCAAATTTTGAAAAGCGATATCGTGAAAAATTAGATTTAAATAATTCATCATCCTTCATTATTGTGTTGTCAATCCTGCGTTCCGACCATACATCCTTGAGGTATTCTGCGTCTCTTTGGGATGTAAGGATATCTATATCAGAGATATTTACATTTTCAACTCCTAATAAAACCAATGCAGCTGATCCAATAATATAAAATGGGTCCTTTAATTGTCGTAATTGATGTTGTGCTTCATTTAAAACGATATTAATCTTGCTTTTCATCACATATCTTCTATATACTTTATAATGTATTTTTATAAAAAGAGTTTTCCATTGTTAATTAATGTCGCCCTTTCAGGATTTACTTAATATCATTTTGAGAATCTTTGATTTTGAAATCACCTATATTGCAAATAGAATTTATATTACTGCCAGCACCTGAAAAATGGATATAGCCAACTTATCTTGTTTCAATATTTTCTAAATTTGAGTTAAATATATAGAAGTGAAAATACACAATACTTTATGTAATTTTTTTGTTCTAAAGTATAGGTAAAAGATTTAGAAAGTTTGTTCTGGTTAATTTAAATATGGTAAGTAAACTTAACGAGCTTGATACATAGATTTTACACTAAAAATTACTTTATGCTCAAAATTCATTGATTATTGTAAAATTTAATAACTGTTTGATACATTTGCAATGTATTACGTGTTGGTATTTTCTAATTTAATTTATCCTATTTTTATTAACCTAATTACACACATTTATGAAGTGGAAATCTATTTTGATTTATTTGCTATTGATTATCATTCCTGCTGCTCTTTGTTCTCAAAAGAAGGCTGGTCGAGTCCTTTATAATGCGAGTATGGAAGTACATTTCATACCAAACAAGTCGGTAATTTTATATAAAGACAATCGTAAAATTACCAGCTCAAGTCTGGTGGATGTGCTAAAAAGAAAACTGTACATATTAACCCATATAAACGAAGTTCCCGTTTCTTATAAACTTATAGATCTAAATGAAGTATTAACAGAAGAAAACCTGATCAGTAGAGAAGCCTATGATCTATCAGTTGAAAATAAAAAAATGGATTTTGGGCTTGTAGAAAATGATTCCAAAGTTATTTTAGGTTTTCAATGCGACAAATATACTACAATGAACGGATATTCTTACAACACAGATCAGATACCCAGTCAATTGAGTATTTGGGATGGACTGAGAGCTTACGTAGGTGGTATTCCTTTGGAATTGTACAATAAATACGCGAATGAAGTGATTACCGCAATTTCAATGGATGACAAAGTTGATCTAAAATATTTGGACATTAATTTTGACAATTTGAAAAATGAAGATGTACAGAAGGTCAATGAAGAAGAAGAAGAAGAAGAAGAAGAAGAAGAAGAAGAAGAAGAAGAAAGTCTTATGGTGATGCCAGCGCCGGGTTTTTCTATCAATGATAAGATTGATAATTCAGATTCCTACATTTCTAAGTTAGTACCGCACAGATTTAAAAATACAGGTATAAGTCTCAATGCACCTGAAAACTACATTATAGAAATGCTTTGCAACTGCCCGAGCAAAGAGAACTCATGGAGCATGGATGCAAAAGAATTTAAAAAAGGAAATAAAGACTTCGATTTTTTTCAACTCGATACCATAAATATGCGTAGTCGATTTAGCAAAATTCAAGCTTTTTTCGCTCCATTTTTTAAAAGTACTGAGTATGTCTTTTCTGAATTTCCAACGTCAGTTTCGTTTAATTATGTTTCTTCAAAAGTGGTTAAAATCAATAATCATTCTACTTTGATTGTTTATGGTTCCGAAAAGAACTACCATGTCAGTTATATAGTCATCTTTACTGATAAAACCTATGCCTTGATTAAGGTTTTGTATGGTCAACATCAAGGGTATTTATTCAAAAATGATATTGAAAAGTATTTTTCGTACGATGATGCTTATAAGAGTAAATTTTGAAAAAATCAGCATTTGACTTGAAGTGAAAGGTTTTGGTTATTTTTATTTTTTATTATTATGGCCCTATAATTCATTGGTCACCAAGCTTCCACTCCCATACCGCCAGTGGAATGACGATAAGTTTTTCCATAGCAAAATACACAAAACCCAATGGCTTGATCACATCGGCATAGATTATTACTGAGGTTATAGAAATGAGACAATAGATCAGATTCAATAGGGCAATTATCTTTAGGAATTTGTCAGATTTAGGCTTTATTTTATGGCATGACAGAGAATATATACAATATAAAAATGGAAGGATGGCCAGCTTTTTTGCAAAAGTTGAAGGCATGCCAAATAGTGACTCAAAGCTTCCTATGACAAAATACAAGGATAGTCCTGATATCAATGCGCCGATTCCATCTATTAAGAATGCATTTTTTTTATTTAAAGTATCAGTGGTTAATATTTTCATGGGCATATTTGTCTACAGTTTTCATTGGCTAACAATGATTGGAATATTAAATTTTTACTTCTTTTTTGGTTTCTATGGTAGTGAGAGACATGAAGTAAAAGCTTACTAAAAATAATATCGCCAGAGTCAATACTGAGTACCTCATATTTTCGGTAATATTGTCAACGATTCCAAACAAAAAAGTACCTACTACCAGTGACATTTTGTATACCACATCATAAAAACTAAAGTAAGAGGTCGTATCATTATCTTTTTCTGGCAAAATCATAGCGTAACTAGATCTGGAAAGCGACTGTATACCACCCATCACCATACCCACAAAACCCGCCAATACGTAAAAGAACAGTTTGCCTTGCGTAAAATATGCTGCAAAACAGATCACAAACCAGATCACGATCATGACCATAATAGAAAATTTATTCCCTTTTTTATTTCCAACGGCTGAAAATAACTGTGCACCTCCTATGGCTACCAATTGTAGTATCAGTACCAAAATAATTAACTCCTGAGTTTCAAAACCCAACTCAACTTTGGCAAATATTGTGGCTAAATATATTACTGTTTGTACCCCTGAACTGTAAAAGAAAAAGGCGGTTAGAAACTTTTTTACATTAGGGTTGGCCTTTACCTTTTCCCATGCATGATAAATCTCTGCGTATCCTTTTTTAATGATCGATGTAGGGAATATTTGTTTTTTATCTTTTGGTAAATGGTAAAAAGTATATTGTGCAAAGCCCAACCACCATATACCAACCATAAGAAATCCGATTCTTACTGCAATCTGACCATCCACTAGTCCAAATGTAGCCGGTTGCATGATCATAAATAAAATAAATATCAAAAGGATGACACTACCGATGTATCCGTAGGTATACCCTTTGGCAGATACCCGATTGTACTGATCTTCCGTGACGATAAGGGGCAAATAGGAATCATAAAATACCAGGCTACCTGCAAATCCAATCGTCGCCATGATAAAAGCGGATGTTCCTAACCATAATTGTGGCTCACCTTTGAAAAAATATAAGGCCGTACAAGATAATGAACCAATAATGGTAAACATACGGAGAAAAAAAAGTCTTCTGCCACTGAAGTCTGCAATTCCTGATAGTATAGGAGATAGGGCGGCAATGATAATATATGAAAAAGAAACAGCAAAAGAGTAAAGAGAACTATTTGTAAAAGTCATGGATCCTAAAGTGATTTCTTTAGGTGTGTACTCTTCAAAATATCCCGGAAAAATAGCTGTAGATATCACCAAAGCATAGGCAGAATTGGCCCAGTCGAAAATAGCCCAAGCATTGATCGTCTTTTTATTGTTTAAAGTAATGGTTGACATATTTTGATTTTTGAAGGTACCAAAGTAACTACATTTATTATTTATGTAAAGAAATTGGACAAAATATTTTAAGTTTCAGCCTTTCTTGTAATTTTACGGTTCAAATTATTTTGGATGAATATCGTAATACTATCCCGAAATGCTTCATTATACAGTACCCAAAGTATAGTAAATGCAGCCAGAATCAGAAATCACTATGTAAGAGTTATAGACCACATGGCTTGTGATTTGGTCATTGAATCGGGAAAGTCCAAAATATTTTTTAATAACCAACCCATAAATAATGTTGACGCCATTATCCCTCGTATCGGGTCTACAGCCACAAGTTATGGTGCCGCGGTGATCAGGCAATTTGAGAGTCAAGGGGTCTTCTCTACCTTACATGCAGAGCCACTCCTAAAGGCCAGGGACAAATTGTCATGTCTTCAGATTTTGGGCAGTCATGGTATAGGAGTGCCCAAAACGGTTTATGTATCTAATCCATATACCATGCCTTTTCTTTTGGAGCAAATGGAACCTTATCCTGTGGTGATCAAATTGGTTTCGGGTACACAAGGAATGGGTGTTATTCTTGCTGAAAACAAAACCAATGCCGAATCCATTTTAGAAGCTTTTTATACCACCAAAGAAAAAGTCATCCTGCAAAAATTCGTAAAAGAGGCCAAAGGTGCAGACATCAGAGCCTTTGTAGTCAATGGAAAAGTAGTAGGCGCTATGAAAAGACAGGCTCGGCAGGGAGATTTCAGGTCCAATCTACATCGTGGTGGTACGGCGGAGATCATCACCCTTTCTAAAGCAGAAGAACAAACTGCATTGGAATCTGTACAAATATTGGGTTTATCAATAGCTGGCGTAGATATGCTGAAGACTCACCAGGGCCCGGTAGTATTAGAAGTCAACGCATCTCCGGGACTTGAAGGTATAGAAGGGACCACAGGCGTTGATATAGCGGGCGAAATCATTCGTTTTGTTGAGACCGCTACCCTGTAAAATAAATTTTTCTTCATTTCATATAAATTTTCAGTATTCACTAGCATGAGTTTAAATCACTTAATTATCCCCAAACTACTTCAAGAAACAGAACTGATTATTGATGGTGAAATTATTGGCCGAGATGTGATGCAAGTATTGCGTATCAACGCAGGCAAACTTCCGTCCGACAACAGAATCAATGTTTTCGCCCATGTATTGCATGCATCCAAACCAGGTCCTTCGGTTTTAATACTCGGTGGTGTACACGGCAATGAAATCAACGGTATTGAAATCGTCAGAAGGAGTATTGAACAGAAAATTTATAACCATCTTAAATGTGGCACAGCTGTCATCATTCCTTTGCTTAATGTGTATGGTTTTATCAATTTTAGCCGAGATGTACCGGATGGAAAAGATGTCAATAGGTCATTTCCAGGGCATATCAATGGTAGCCTTGCGTCCAGGGTGGCGCGTATATTGACCAAAAAAATATTACCTCATGTAGATATAGCGATTGATTTTCACACAGGTGGCGAAGCTCGGTACAATTATCCTCAAGTACGATACGCAAAACAAGATATCATAGCTTCCAAAATCGCATCTGTGACAGGAGTGAAGTATCTCTTGGAGCAACCACTCATTGCACATTCTTTTCGTAAAGCTGCATCAGATATGAAAGTACCAGCCATTGTTTACGAAGGTGGCGAATCTATCAGGATGGATCGGCTTTCCATAGATCAGGGTTTGAATGTGATTACTAATGTTTTGGCATCTTTGGATATGTTGGATTTGGAACACAAGCAAGAACCACAAGAACAATATGTCATTCATAAATCAAATTGGGACAGGGCTTCGGTACCGGGTATTTTTATTTGGGAAAAAAAGTCAGGCGATTTCATCCAAAAAGGAGACAAACTTGGCGAAATCAAAGACCCATATGGCCTGAGGACAACCGATGTGATATCATCTTACACCGGCCACATCATTGGACATAACAATGCGAGTGTCGTTTCATTGGGAGATGCATTATTTCATATTGGCAACGAATTTACAAAAATAGGTTAGTTATGATGGTTTAATGAACGTGAAAATATGCATTTGTATTTATTTATACATTTGAATATCAGTAGTTTAACTTATATTACTGTTTTGTTTAATATCAAAATAATTATCAAAAAACTTGTTTATAATCTAGCTATTGCCTTATTTTGCCCCTTTAAATTGAAAACATCGTAGAAATGTCACAAATCGCAGAAAAAGTTAAAAAAATTATCATCGACAAATTAGGCGTTGATGAGTCTGAAGTTACTAATGAAGCTAGCTTCACCAATGATCTTGGTGCGGATTCATTAGATACGGTAGAGTTAATCATGGAGTTTGAAAAAGAGTTTGATGTATCTATTCCAGATGATCAGGCAGAAAAAATTCAAACTGTAGGTCAGGCAATTGAATTTATAGAAGCTTCTAAAGCTTAATAGCAAGTTTCTGTTAAAATAAAAATCCACAACGTTTCAAACTGTTGTGGATTTTTTTTTTGATAAAAATGAGCTCAATTTTGATGGCTTAATCTTATCAATGTAATGATAAAGAATGAGTAATAATTGTGATAATTTAAATAAAATCATCATTTTTGCACTTTAAAATATATTGAATAGATTAATTTGCAAAAGTTTTCTTTTTAATTGAGACATTTTCAATACATTAAAAATAATGATTTTAAAAATTAGTTTATTTTCACTATAAGTAAACAATATGAAACGTGTAGTTATTACAGGTATAGGAGCATTAACACCAATAGGCAATACTTATGCTGAATTTGTACAAGGATTGAAAGAAGGCAAAAGTGGTGCAGGACCCATCACCAGATTTGACGCTTCTTTGTTCAAAGTTCGTTTTGCGTGTGAATTGAAAAATTTTGATGTCGAACAGTTTATTCCCCGAAAGGAAGCTAGAAGGTTGGACCCTTTTGCTCAGTATGCATTGGTAGTAGCTGATGAAGCTGTAAAAATGGCTGGACTAGATCCTGAAAAATTAGATTTGGATAGGGTAGGCGTCGTTTGGGGGACGGGTATTGGTGGCTTTGAGACCATCGAACACGATATTTCAGAAGCAGCTTTGGCTACTGGCGAACCAAGATATAGTCCATTTCTTATACCTAAACTCATTGGTGACATTGCACCAGGACATATTTCTATTAAATATGGATTCAGAGGTATCAATTTTGGGACAGTTTCAGCTTGTGCGTCTTCCACACACTCTATCATAGCATCTTTTGATTACATCCGTATGGGCAGAGCCGATGTGATGGTGACAGGAGGATCTGAAGCAGCCATTACCAAAGCTAGTGTTGGTGGTTTTTCTGCCATGAAGGCTATGTCAGAGCGAAATGATGATCCACTGACAGCCAGCAGACCTTTTGACAAAGATAGAGATGGGTTTGTGTTGGGTGAAGGTGCTGGAGCTTTAATACTCGAAGAGCTGGAACATGCATTGGCGAGAGGAGCGAAAATTTACGGCGAGATCGTAGGTGGTGGTATGACAGCAGATGCTTATCATATGACAGCACCACACCCAGACGGATTAGGAGCCAAAAATGTCATGAAAATTGCCCTAAAAGATGCAGGTCTAGAACCTGAAGAAATCGATTATGTCAATGTTCATGGTACATCGACGCCATTGGGAGACGTTGCGGAAACTAAGGCCATTTTGGATGTTTTCGGAGATGCTGCTTACAAGTTAAATATTTCCAGCACCAAATCTATGACGGGGCATTTGCTTGGCGGTGCAGGAGCCATAGAAACCATTGCTTGTGTAGCTGCAATCAACGAGGTATTTATTCCTCCTACGATCAATCACTTTACCGATGATCCTGATTTTGATCCAGCACTCAATTTTACATTCAATAAAGCACAAGATCGTGTGGTAAATATAGCTCTGAGCAACACCTTTGGTTTTGGAGGGCATAATGCTTCACTTATAGTCAAAAGATATACATCATAGTTTTGGACATAGTACGCCGTTTTTATAATCTATATTTCTCGGAAGACAAAGATCTTACCATCAAGTTGAAACCTATTTTGGGTTTTACTCCGGCAAGATTGCATCTTTTTAAAACGGCTTTTTATCACAAATCTATGACCAACGAAACTCCGGGTATCGCCACCAATGAAAGGCTTGAATATCTCGGTGATGCTATTCTTTCTACCATAGTCGCAGAATATCTCTTCAAAAAATATCCCAGTAAAGACGAAGGTTTTCTCACCAAAATGAGGTCTAAAATTGTAAAGCGGCAGACGCTCAACGAGATAGCTGACCACATGGGCTTGGATGTGATACTTTCAGAATATAGCATGGGTAAGATGAGTAGCGCCATGTTGGGCAATGCTCTCGAAGCACTGGTTGGGGCTATTTACATAGAGTTTGGATACGAAAAAACCAAAGATTATGTCATCAGAAATATCCTGATGAAATATCTCAACATCATAGAGTTGGAAACCAAAGATGACAACCATAAATCTCAACTGCTCGAATGGTGTCAAAAACATGGTAAAGAGATCAGTTTTACCACATTGACAAAATTTAAGGTCGATAAGCGTGATTGTTTTAAGGTGGCTGTGATCATAGATAGTGTCGAAATGGCTACTGCGGAAGATTTTAATAAAAAATCCGCTGAACAAATGGCGGCGGCAAAGGTTATTGAGAAGTTAAATATTAACAAAGCTCAATACGAAGTATAACAAATGGATTCATTAACACAAATGGTCCTTGGTGCAGGAGTCGCCGAAGCAGCATTAGGGAAAAAGATTGGAAACAGAGCCATGGTTTGGGGCGCGATTGCAGGTACAATCCCTGATTTAGACGTGATTGCCAATGGGTTTATGTCACCCATAGATGCCTTAGCATTCCATAGAGGTATTACGCATTCGCTGCTTGTAAATGTGATCTTAGCTTTTTTGTTGGGCTACGTCGTTCACCACTTTTATAAACAGTCGTGGCAGAAATGGGTAGCAATATCTTCTTGGTCTATACTGCTTTTGGCCGTTGCTTTATCACTCCTCCTTTTGGGTAGTTTCAGTATCGTCAAAACGATCACAAGTCTCCTAATACTAGCCACAGGAGCATACTTTATCTACAAAAGATATTTTAAAAATTACTATTCACCTCCAGATGCTACGGTGAGACAATGGCAGTGGCTATTTCTTTTAGCATTGGTGACACATCCTATATTGGACTGTTTTACTACGTATGGTACTCAAATATTGTTGCCTTTTTCTGATATGAGAGTTGCATTTAACAATATAGCTGTAGCTGATCCTGCATATACACTTCCTTTTTTGATCTGCTTATTAGCGGCAGCATTGTATCCCAAAACCCATCACCGACGTCAATATTGGATTACTGCTGGTCTATTGGTCAGTAGTTTGTATATGGCATTTACTATTTTTAATAAGACAAGGGTCAATACTATTTTTGAAAACACCTTGGCCAAGGAAAACATAACTTACTCTAGGTATATGACCACACCTACGATTTTGAACAATGTACTTTGGAGTGGTATTGCAGAGACAGATACAGCTTATGTTTTTGGCATGTATTCGTTTTTTGACAACGAAAACAGCTTTAAACTCAATACTATATCCAAAAACAGACAAAATTTTGCTTCCGCTCTTGAAAATGATCCAACATTAAAAACACTGAGATGGTTTAGCGATGATTTTTTTCAGTTAAAACAAATAGACAGCACAAGATATGAATACTATGATCTTAGATTTGGTACTTTCAGAATGAAGGCATCCGATCCTGATCAGTTTGTTTTTAAATTCAATGTTGAAAAAAATAAAGATGGTCAGTTTATACTCAAAGATCAGGGTGACAGGCCAAGGGATGCCAATTTTGCCGAAGCATTTGAAGGGCTTTGGAATAGAATTATGGGAAGGATATGATGCCTAATGTAAGATAGTTTATGACAGTAGAAGACTTCCAAGCCATAGAAAATGCTAAAGTGCTCAAAAAAGAAAATGAAGTCTTTTTGCGTGGTATCAGATCTTTAGACACCGTTCAATTTTATGCAACCCTTAAACAAACGCATGAAGCTGTATTTTCTAAAGCCGACTGTCTCACCTGTGCAAATTGCTGTAAAA
>Ga0075157_10000932_pt1 | contig 19855 bp, 17 predicted proteins | sample JI81BgreenDNA_FD_70967 | JGI IMG/M metagenome (GOLD analysis project Ga0075157, IMG submission 70967) | Wastewater effluent complex algal communities from Wisconsin, to seasonally profile nutrient transformation and Carbon sequestration -... | ecosystem: Engineered > WWTP > Effluent > Algae...
GCCGGAACAATCGGATCGCAGGCTGGATGGCTGGAAAGCGATCGCGGGTTATTTCCGCCGCGACCGGACGACCGTGATGCGCTGGGCGCGCGAGCGCGACCTTCCGGTGCAACGCCTGCCTGGCGGCAAGCAGGGTTCCGTCTTCGCCTATGAGCATGAACTGGCTGCCTGGGCCGGGCGTGCCGAGCAGCGCGACCTTGATGATGCAGCTGGAAACGGGCCCGCCGGTTCGTCAGACCTTGGCCCGCTGGTCGATGCGCCCATCGCCGTACCGCGGCCCGATGCGGCTGCTGCGCCTTCCCGCCCCGGCAAGCGCCTATTCGTCGGCGCGGGGGTGGTCATCGCCATCGCTACGCTGGTCGGGGCGACCGTGACGATCACCGATTATCTCGCGCCTGCCCAATCCCCTGTCGCGCGCGCCGCAGCCTTGCCGCACAATGCCAGCGTTGCCTCCGATTATGTCGCCGCGCGCGATTTCTGGGCGCGGCGCACGCCTGCTGATCTGCGCCGCGCGATCGGCCTGTACGAAAAGGTGATTGCGGCGGACAAGGATTTCGCCCCCGCTTATGCTGGTCTCGCCGAAGCGTGGCTGATCTATCGCGAATATGGCGCAGCGACCGAAAGCCGGGCCTATAGCGCCGCCAAGTCCGCGGTCGAACAGGCGCTGGCGCTCGACAGCCAGCTTGCCGCTGCGCACCGCGCCAATGGCTTCATCCAATATTGGTGGAGCTATGACGCGCAACGCTCGGTCGATTCGTTTCAGCGCGCGCTGGTGCTCGACCCGCGCGATGGGCTGACGCATTTCTGGTATGCCAATGTGCTGTCCGATCTGGGCCAGGATGCCGCGGCCCAGCGCGCCTATGATACCGCGCAACTGTTGCTTCCCGGCACCCCCGCCATCGCAGTCGAGCGTGCCTGTGCGCACTGGCAGGCCGGGCGCGACCGGCGTGCGGTGATGGAGCTGGAGCAGCTCAAGTCGCAATATCCCGAGGATGCGACGATCCGCAATTGCCTGGCCTGGGCGCATATCTCGCGCGGCGATATCAAGGCCTATGCGCGCGAATATCGCGTGCTCGCCAATTTGCGCGATGTGCCGGAGATGAAGCGGCTTTCGACCGAGCTAGACCAGGCGATCGTGCGCGATGTGGCGACCGCGCATATGGTGCTGGTGGCCGAGGCGCGCCGCGAATTTGCCGAGGGCGAGCGCAAGACGCGGATGACGCCCGCGTTCCACGCATCGTGCATGGGCGACCGGGCGACGCTGGTCACGCTGCTCAAACAGGCCTCGACGCTCGGCGAACGCTGGTATTCGGCGACGCTCAACAAGCGCATCGCGGAAAAATGGCGCGGCGATGCGGAGGTGCAGCAACTGCTGCGCAAGGTGGTGATCGCCACGCCCAAGGTCGATCTTTCCTGATGTAACGGCGCAGCGCCTGCATCACCCCGCCATTTTCCGGCATTTACGACAATTTGCAACAGGCCGTTTGCGCGCCGCTCGGCTTAGACTGGCCATGGTCTGATCGACGGCGTCCGGGGTAATTCGTCGACCCAAAATGGCTGCTGGCCAACCTTCGTGCCCGGGCACCGTCGATCAGGCCAACTGCGATGATCCCTTGGGGAGCAATCGATGGCGCGAACCTGGCCTCTCCTGCTGCTGCTTCTGGCGGTGCTGGCGCTCGCGCTCGCCATGCCGCGCGACACTGCCCGCGCGCAGATGCTCGCCTTCGCCTCGCCGATGGAAGCCGGCGCAGCCGGCCGGGTGCAGCGGGTCCAGGCCGATCTCGCCCGCAATGTCGAAAGCTGGCAGGGTCGGCGCGACTGCCGCTCTCCCCGCCGAGCGCGCGCGGCGCTGAAGCCGGTGCTGGCCCGCTGGCTGGGCCATCGCATGACCGACCACCCGCACAACAGGCTCGCGCGCTGGGGCTATCATTCGGGCGATATCTGGCACGAGGCGCAGATCGTCGATGGTCAGCAGCAGTGCCGCGCGGGCTTCCGGCGGATCATCGCCTATGCCGATTTCCGCTGAACCCGCACGGAGACGGCCTCAGGCCTCTGCAAGCAGTTTCTCGCTCAGCGTCCAGAGCCGTTCCGCGCTGTCCTGGTTCACCGCGTGCGGCTCGACATCGCGGTAGCGCACCGGCTGGGGACCGGATAGCGCAGCGACGTTGCAATCCTCGCAATAGACCCCGCCCTTGCCTTCCAGCAGCGGGCTGGTCGCCGCCCAGAGCGTGGTCGTGCAGCCCTGGCTGGGTGACTTGAACATCGCGCGCGCGCCGTCCGAAATCTCGCCCTGTTCGTTGAGCCAGCCCAGCACGATCATCTCTTCGGTGGGCAGGTGGCGCTGCAAGGGCGTGAAGATGCCGCCCGGATGCACGGCAAAGGCCATACCGCCACTTTCGGCCAGCCGCGCATTGAGGCCCAGCGCGAACAGGCTGTTGGCGGTCTTGGACTGGCCATAGGCCTTCCATTTGTCATAGCTGCCATCGGTCCAGTTGGGATCGTCCCAGCGGATGTCCGACAGCTTGTGCCCGGTGGAGGACAAGGCCACGACGCGCGGGCTCTCGGTCCGCTGGAGCAGCGGCAGCAGCGTGGTGGCGAGCGCAAAATGGCCCATATGGTTGGTGCCGAACTGCAGTTCCCAGCCCGGACCCACGCGCATTTCCGGACAGGCCATCACGCCGGCATTGTTGATCAGCAGATCGAGTGCGGTGTTGTTCGAGGCAAAGCCCGACGCGAAACGGCGGACCGAGGCGATGTCGCTCAGGTCCATCGGCGCGATGCGGATATCGCCCGGCATCCCGGCGAGCGCCGCATTGGCCTTTTCGGTATCGCGCGCGGGCACGGTGACCGACGCGCCCGCTGCCGCCAGCGCGCGCACCGTTTCCAGCCCGATGCCCGAATAGCCGCCGGTGACAATGACCACCTTGCCCTTCAGATCGATCCCGGCCAGCACCTCATGCGGTTCGCTGTGGCGGCCAAACGGGGAATCGACAGGCTTCTGGTGGTCGGCGATCATCGGCGGCTCTCCTTGCGCTCGCGGCGCTTCAGGCGAGCGCCTCTTCAAGCGGACAATAGGCATAACCCAGGTCGTCCGCCACTGCCTTGTAGGTCACCTCGCCGTTCCAGACGTTGAGCCCCGCCGCCAGGTGCGGATCGCTGCGCAGCGCATCCTTCCAGCCCTTGTCGGCCATGCGGAGCATGTGCGGCAGCGTCACGTTGTTCAGCGCATAGGTGCTGGTGCGCGCGACCGCGCCGGGCATGTTGGCGACGCAATAATGCACGATGCCATCGACGATATAGGTGGGGTCGGCGTGGGTGGTGGCGTGGCTGGTCTCGAAGCACCCGCCCTGGTCAATTGCGACATCGACCAGCACCGCGCCGGGCTTCATCGTGCCCAGCATCTCGCGCGTCACCAGCTTGGGCGCAGCAGCCCCGGGGATCAGCACCGCGCCGATCACCAGATCCGCATTGGCCACGCTGTCGGCGACATTGGAAACATTGGCAAAGCGCGTCTTGGCCCGCGCCTCGAAATAATAGCCCAGGCGTTCAAGCACTTCAGGATTGCGATCCAGGATCGTCACGTCGGCACCCAGGCCGGCGGCCATCTGCGCGGCATTGAAACCGACAACCCCGCCGCCGATGATGCAGACATTGCCCGGCAGCACGCCCGGAACGCCGCCCAGCAGGATGCCGCGGCCGCCATGCGCCTTTTCGAGCGCGGTTGCGCCCGCCTGGATCGACATGCGCCCGGCGACCTGGCTCATCGGTTTCAGCAGCGGCAAGCCGCCGCTCGCATCGGTCACCGTTTCATAGGCGATGCACACCGCCCTGGAATCGACCAGGTCCTTGGTCTGCTCCGGATCGGGCGCAAGGTGGAGATAGGTGAACAGGATCTGCCCTTCGCGCAGCATCGCGCGTTCGATCGACTGCGGCTCCTTGACCTTCACCACCATCTCGCACTCGGAAAAGATCTCGGCTGCGGTGTCGATCAACTTCGCGCCCGCGCGCTGATAGTCGCTGTCCTTTGCGCCGATGCCCAGGCCCGCGCCGGTCTGCACCCATACTTCATGCCCGTGCTGCACCAGTTCGCGGGCGCTCTCGGGCGTCATGCCGACGCGATATTCGTGGTTCTTGATTTCCTTTACGGTGCCAACGCGCATGACAGTCTTCTCCTGCTGGTCTTGTTTCCCCAGGCTTTACTCCGACCTCCGGCCCTGCGCGACAGATTTTGTTATTTTATTACATTATTGCGTAATTTTCCGAATTGGGACCGGAATGTTGCAGATATCCGCGCCTCCGGCAGGGATATTGAAGAACGCATCCTTCCGGTTCGCCCGCGCCCGCGCATAGGCGACAAACGACTCGCTCATGCTGCCAAGATATTCGAGCCTTGGCCGCTCTGCCTCGGGCAGTTCGGTCGCAAGCCGGATCGCGCGGATCTGCGTGCGCTCCTCCGGCTTTTCGTAAAATCCCAGCACGCCGGTGCCGCGCGGCAGGCTGGAGAGATGTTCGATCCCCTCCACCACGCGGCCGACCAGAGCGATGTTGCGATCGAGGTGGCGCGGCGCCTGTCCGATCACGGTATAGAGCTCTGCGCCCGATCCAGTGTCGGGCGACAGGTTGCGGCCCACACCCACCATGCCATAGCAATGCACTGGCCAGACGCTCTCGTCATTGCCCGCCACGGGCCAGCCGGCAAAGAAATCGAGCATCTTGGCATAGGGGTCCGGCCCCGCCCAGGGACTGGATTGTGCCGCGCCTGACGCTTCCCGCGCTGCCGCCTCGGCTGCGGCCATGACGGCCGCGGCCGCACCCATGGATTCCGCCTGGCTGGTCATTGCCTGGAAAAACGCATCCAGCCCAACGACATAACCGCTTTCCGGAACCTTGACGATGTCGCTGGGCAGCGGCTTGGCCTTGGCTTCGTCCTCTGCATCGGGATCACCCCATTGCACGACATAATTGTCCTGAACCCGCACGATGGCGGTGCCATCCCACCAGTGCGCAGCAGCCAGCTTGCGGATATTCCCGGTCCAGCCGGCGCTGAACGGCGCGGGCATCAGTTGGATGACGATGCGGCGCGGCTTGCCGGCGGCATCGGGGGCCAGCTGCATGACCAGCAGGTCCTTGGGCGCAATTTGCACCCAGTCTTCGGCGGGCGCGGCGGCGATGATATCGCCCGGCCCCGGATTGGCGGGCGGCGGGTCGCTCGCGGCGAGCAGGCAGAGCGGCAACAGGGCGGCGGCAGAGCGCAACGCGGCGGAGCGGAATCGGCTATGGGTCATCGCGCGGACGCTAACACGGCGCACAGGCTTGCGAAACCGCCGTCCGCCGTGCCACAGTGCACGTGTGTTTTGAGGGAGACACGCATGGCCCTGCCCGACGAGGATGACGACACCCCATTGGCGATGCGCAACAGCCGATCGACGCTCGACCGACTGCTCGACGACATGATCGAACAGCCCGAACGCCTGCCTGCGATCGCTGCCAGTATTCACGAGGTGTTTGGCGAAACGCGGGCGGTCATGGTGCTGGACATGAGCGGCTTTTCGCGCACCACCCAGCGCCACGGCGTGGCGGCATTCCTGCTGATGGTCCATCAGATGAAGCGCCTGGCCCTGCCCGAGATCAACGACCATGGCGGCCTGCTGATCAAGGCCGAGGCCGACAATCTCTATTGCCTGTTCGACAATACCGACGATGCGGTCCGCGCCGCGCGCGCGATCATGCGGCAGCTGGGGGCAGCCAACATGGTGCTGCCCGAGGACCGCAAGCTCTATGCATCGATCGGCATCGGCTATGGCGAAGTGCTCAACATCGACGACGAGGATGTGTTCGGCGACGAGATGAACCTCACCTGCAAGCTGGGCGAGGATGTCGCGCAGCGCAGCGAGATCCTGCTCACCGAAGGCGCACGCGCCATGCTGACGCTCAAGACCATCGAGACCCGGCCCGAGCAGGTGAGCATTTCCGGCCTGGTGCTGTCCTATCATCAGGTCGTCTGAAGGCCCTCTCCGCCCGGCGCCACCTCCCCCGCACGGCCCGCCCGGATCGACGCACATGCGCACACAAAGCACGCTTGCACGATCGCGCGCTTGCCTATAGGGGGTCGCCTTCCAGGACATGCGGAGCGGTGGCCGAGTGGTCGAAGGCGCTCGCCTGGAAAGTGAGTATACGTCAAAAGCGTATCGAGGGTTCGAATCCCTCCCGCTCCGCCACTTGACCCGCGTTCATCCCCTACAAAACCGCCATTTCTTTGAACCGGATGGGTTAGCTGTCCCTCAAATCGTCCCTCATCCGGTGCGGGCTAGGCGCTCTTGGCGATAGCGTTGCCAAAAAATTTTGCCCAAGAATACAGCGGCCAGATGGGACCGTGCATTCTTGGGCAATTGCAGATCAAAAGCGCCACTACGATGAGTGCAGTGCTCAGAGCAGCGTCAGGCTGCTTGTCGCTCTGGTCGGTCCAGCCACCTTCCATCGGCAGCAAGGTACATTTCCACTCTCCGTGGCGTCAGTTCGTCCATATCCTCAATATCGCGGAGCAGATCCAAGAAAGCTTCACGTTCTTCAGGTGCCATTGTTCGGAGCTGGAAGATTGCACGAAGCAATCGATCAGCGACCGTGGGAATTTCAGTCTGGCCCTTTTCCCACCTAGCTACGGTCTGGCTATCTTTTCCCATCCAACGGCCCAGCTCAGATTGAGTTAGATCCATCGTCTTCCGTAGGAAGCGTATTTCATTGGGAGCAAACTCCTTTCGGTTGGCTACCAAAAATTCTCCTATCCGTCGGTGCAATCCCTCTGTGTCCACAATTGAAACGTACTTCTCTCCCTCATGCTCAATTACATCGTAACCGTTGTGAAGGAAGATTCCGTCCAATCCGCTCTCTTTATACTCATAGGGCTCAGCGGTTGCCTCTCCTCTGCGCCTAAGATTTATATTGCAGCTCATAGGTCTTCCCATTCTACCGTCTTAATCAATAATCGATGACAACCGATTATTAGGGTTATGACTCCAATGTCCCGGCTACCCTTGACGTTTGCGACAACCTTACATTTCCATTCCCCCGGGTTGCTGCCAGGAACAATTTCGCCTTCGATGTGCCCGCGCGTTAAAACCCGGATAACATCGATTCGAGTGATCGATCGAAGGTCCATTCGCTCGATCGCGTGCTTGCTGAGGTACACACACCGGTCCTCCTCAGCGATCTGACGTATGGTCTCGTGAATTTCTGATCGCTTGGGTCGAAGAGGCACCACGCGGTGATTAGGTTTCTCAGCCATCCACCTATCATAGTGATAGGTGGTACAGGACGTCAATGTACAAAACGTAAATGGGTTCCAGCCCTTGCGGTGAACCGTTGGATGGCTCTGCGACAGGATTGTGAACGGTTGTGAAACCTTCGATCACATCACAAGCGCCGCCAGATGCCATTGTCGCTCGCAAGCTGGTGACCAGCCTCCAAAAACCCATGACGATCTGCGCGGCCCTTCGCCGCGCCGATTTGCCCCAATAAGAAGGATTCGACACACTCGCCCCCGAGGAGCAGCATTTCCCCATGGCAGAAGCGAAGGGAAACAGTCTCGGGACACTAGGCTTCATTGCCTTGGCTGCGTTCATTGCTGGTCGCTGCTCCGTCGATTCAGCCAGCGACCCTGTGCGCGCCCAAAACGAACCGTCTTATCTCCTGGCGCCTGCTGAGAGTGCGGACCAGTCCGCTGAAGTCGTCGCGGACGAACTTGCCGATGCAGGAATGCTCGCAGCAGAACAGGCTGGCCAGGCTGCAGCTGAGGCGACCGCAGTTGCTAACGTTGAAGCTCCCGAGGAGCCCCCTGCCCCGGTGTATCTGGCGGAGCCGGCAGAGGAGCCGCAGGAGTACGTCTATTGGCGCAACTGCTCCCACGCCCGCGCTGCTGGTGCCGCACCTGTCAGGGTCGGTGATCCTGGCTATCGCGCTGGCCTCGATCGTGACGGCGATGGCATCGGCTGCGAATGAGCCACAAAGGCCGTGCTGCCCTACAGCAGCGCCGCCACCATGCTCCCCACAATCACAGTTGCGATGAACGCGAATTCGAGCTCAAAGCGGTTTGGCAGGCGCATGGAGGCATCCGCCAACAATTGTCCGGCCGCCTGATCGCCGCACCGTTCAGAACTTCCATGGATTGGTAGCAGGCTTGGTGCTGGTCTTTGGTGGCTGCCAGGTCGGCGTGGTGGAGCGGAAGGTGGGCGTGGTCGATCTCGGGGTGGGCAGCGAATAAGGATCAACGGTGCCCGTCCGGCCGGTGTACGGATTGATATTCGGCCTCGTGGACCAGTTGTCATAAATGGTGGAGTTAGGATTTGTGCGTCGATGCCCTTGCACGAAGGTGCCGTCTTTGCGGATGTGCGGTCGAACAGAAGTTGACTGGGCATACGCGGGAATCACGATTGCCAAACTGCAGATTCCGATAATTATCTTGCGCATGTTTTTCTCCTCGACGTCGCCCCTAGACGAAAAATGCAAGCTCGACTGATATTCTATCCGGAAATAACATCCAGTTGCGACTCAATACGAGGTGGCTGAGATTAGGCGCGCGCGAGCTGATATTCACAATCCCCCAGAAATAGGGGGGTGCGTCGGCCGCGGTTCAAAGGGGGGAGCAATGCGAAAGTCTCTCATAGTGATATGTGTTATGGGGTGCATCGCTGCAGCCGGCTGTAAGGGGCCAGGCCTAACCGAAGCGCAGAAGGACGAAGTGGCGGACATTGCGTCCGATAGCAGCATTGATCCAGACGAGTTGCAATCCAAGCTCGACGAACTTGAGACCCGCCTTGATGCAACCGAGGCAACCAACAGCGAGCTAGAAGCGCGCGTTGCTTCACTCGAATCTGAGGTTAGCAATCTACGATCGCAGGTGGGCTATTGACTGATGCGCACGCTGCCGCTTCGGACCGGTGGGACTGTCTCGCCACCTTATCCGTTGTACGCACGGCGCTAGAGACAACGGTGCGAGCGCCAGTATCGCGCCCAGCGTTCGACCAGCCCCGCCGTCACCATTGCGCAGCTCAGATCGCCATGCACCGGCGATCTGCACCAGGCTGCGGTCCGCTTGCCTCCGGCCCCACCCGCGGAGACGCATTGCAGCCGAGGCCCCTTAACCAGCAGGTGGCCAGTTGCCGCGGTGCCCGTCACTTTGCCCAGCAGCTTTGCCAGGCCATCACGCGCCGCCGCAGCGCTTGCTTCCGGGCAGGGGTGGCCTGATTTGCACGTGCCGTCCATTTCGCGCGCCGCAATGCCCGCAAGGCGTACCTTTGGCCCCTCGGCGCACCAGATCGGCCCGTCGCCGTCCCAGACATGAGTCGGGGTGCACGCGAAGGTCTGGCCGCTCGGCAATGTCGAGGTGGCGATCAGAAGCGACAATGACAGCAAACCGGGCATTCCCTGCTCATAGCCGAGGTCTCGGACAGCGGGAAGCAATAGTGCCAAAGCGAAGGCGCGGTCGCCCTCCATTCGCAGTTGACTCAATCGGTGGGAAGTATCACGGTTCGGCATCCACAGGGGGATATCCAAAATGAAAAACAACCAGATCGGCGCTATATTCGCGCTTGCTTTTGCCATGACTTCTTCGGCTACAACTGCGCAAGAAACTACGACGGAAGCTCCAATGGTGATTGCGCCCCGCGCAGCTGCCGGCACTGCCGTACTGCCCGCAAATACCGAAGTTCTGCTGGCGATGAATGAAACGATCACCACCAAGGGCGATCAGCTCAAAGAGGGCAGCACCTTCAGCCTCAGCGTCGTGCACGATGTAATGCTGGGCGACTACGTGATCATCCCGGCTGGCGCGCGCGCCTCAGGCGAGGTGACCTGGCTGACCAGCAAAGGCGCGTTCGGCAAGTCTGGCAAAATGGATATCGCCCTGCGCTATGTCGAGGTGAACAACCGCCGCGTGCCGCTGACCGGCACATACCGCCAGGAAGGTGAAGGCAACACTGTGGCGACAGTGGGCGGCGTGATCGCGGCAGGCGTGTTCGCAGCGTTCATCACCGGCAAGTCTGGCGTCATACCACAGGGCCGCGAGTTGATGGCGCGCACCAAGAGCGATCTGCCGGTACAACTGCCAGGGCCAGTTACGGCAGCAGCGCCGCTGACCGCGACGGTGAAGCCTGCGATGGCAGTCAGCACACCGACGAGCGAGCAACCTGTCGCAGTCGAGCCCAAACAACCCTGATTGAGCACTCTGCAGTGATTGCGTCGCCCGATAGACGCAGGTGACGCAATCGCTGCACCATTATGCGCTTACCTTGACCGCTAGCACCTCGAGCATCCACCGGGCCGCCTCGGTGCGCACCATGGCGTCCTTCGCGCTGCACGCCAGCCGCATCATCGTTTCAGTGTCGAAATCAGCAGCAGCGCGCTCGGCCTGGCGGCTCTCACGATCGACGGCAGTGGGGAACTGGATCACATTGTTCATGGGTTCGGTCCTTCTGTGTTGATCCAAGAATCGTCCCAGAAGGCCCTGTCGGTAGCAACGATTTTGTTGTCGGGCAGATTATCGGCCATGCCTGACGACGAAGGCACTAGGATCGCTGGGATGGCATCGACTGGCTGTCGGCTCTGTCTATCGCAGTTGTCTGCCGGTGGGGTGGTGTCGGTCGGCTGCGGGCGACGTTGCCCGGCGACAGGACAGCCGAACCGATGGGGCAACCGCGCCGGCCGGGTGACAGTAGCAGGGGCGGCTAAATCGATCACCAGGACCACGTACCCCCCGGGGGGTGCCCGCTGCGCGACCTCCAAAAACTATTTCCGGCGCGCTCATCAAAATTTTTTTTGCCATAGCAGTTTTGCCACAGGCCACTGTGTTAAATCAGGTCAACACATTGCCTTTTCAAAGAATGAAAACGCCGAACTGGACATAAATGGACAGCATGGTTTTCATCGAACAGACCCCAGCCCGTCGCAATACATCTTGTATCAAACTCAAGCACTTGACGTATATTTTGTTTTCCGCATTCTTATGGCGTATCCATGAGAATAAGGATGTTCTAATGAGTAGCACAGTCGAACCAATCGCAGATTGCCCCGCCGACGCTGCCAAGCGCCTCGGCATCAGCCGCAGCAAGATCTACCAGGAAGTGAACGCGGGCCGCATTCGGGCGCTGAAGGCCGGCGGGCGGACGCTGATCACGCGCGCGGAGCAGCAGGCCTGGCTTGATCGGCTGGCGGGCGCGGGGTCGGTGTGATGTCGGACTTGGTGGTAGTCAATTTCGGGCTTCATGCCGGGGCCGGCGAAGGTGATGGCGGATCACCTGGCCTCGGTCTTAGCGCCGATAGATGGGCCGAGATGGGCTATGAGGGCTTTGCCTGCGAACAAGCTAAAACCGAGCTGCGTCGCGCAGTAGATCTGGGAGCTCAGATTTTCAGCAGACTCGGAGCGGTTCGTATCGCTGACACGCAAGGCCCAGACTCACGCGAAGCATGGGGTGCGCAATTCTGCTGGGTGATGGATCGTAAGTTTGCTGCGGCGGTGGTTCACAGTTGGAATGCGAACCACCCTCTCGGCTTCGTTGCCCTGGTTGACAGCCCTCTGTTCCAAAAGATCCATGTTTGGGCAGACAGACCATTAGTTTACCCAGACCCGGATGATTGGCCCATTCGTCGGCTTGCAGCGGAGTTCGAAAATAAGCCGTTGCTCGAGATTTTTGAGGCACTTTCGATTGCTCCGATCGATGGAGAAATCTGCTCCGTCACCACCCCAAGCCGCCACCCCCAGCCCGGCGAAACTGCTGAGGAGTGGGCCTCGCGAGTCATGGTCGATGGTCAAGCACTGATCGATGCGGTCAATTTATTCCATGCGTTCGGCGGAGACTTACGGGCGCTTCTCGACCTCTACCCAGCCGATGAACCATCTGGCTTGCGCTGGCTTGTGCCTAGCCTGATCCTGCGCGGCACAGTTACGGAGTTCGTCGGGCCCGGGGGTGCTGGGAAATCAACGCTCATGACCGAGCTTTGCGCTGCAGTCGGTCGTCGCGCCGACGAGGATGTCACTTTCCTAGGGCAAAAGGTGAATGGCGGCAGCCGGTTTTGTCACTTCTCGGGCGAGGATGACAAAGACCTGCTTGGCGTTAGGGCGCAGCCCTTCGCTTACCTTCGTCCGGAAGGCTACTCACTGGAAGCAGCGTCAAAATCGATCGAAGATTGTGTTGATATTGCCCGGCGGCTGAATAGTGTGCGCCCGCTTGACCTGGTGGTCATCGATCCGGCTGCATCGTTCCTTAAAGACGAGAACGACACCGCCAAAGTCAGCCATATCTTCGACCAGGCAAACGCGCTGGCCGCCGAACTCGATGCTGCAGTAATCATCGTCCACCACCTCCGAAAGAACTCGGTCAATCGGCTGGTCGACGTTCGTCCGGCAATTCGCGGAGCGGCCGTTTTTGTCGACCGTCCACGCATGGTGTTCGCGATCTTGCCGAAGTCTGGGGGGCGGGTCGAGATCGGCATCGTCAAGCACAACATACCACCGAGCGAGCCTCTATGGAGTGAGTTGAACGAGGGACGCCTTTTTCAGCGCAACCCAATAACGATGAGGCTCGACCCGATCGACTCAAGCCCGCCAGAAGCACGTCGGCTGCAGCACCAAAAAGGCGGAGGAGATGCCGTACTCCGTCGCTGGATTCTCGATACGGTCGGAGCACACAACGCAGCAGGCTCGGAAGTTCGCAGGACCGGCGGCAAGGGGCTATATCAAGGGCAGCGGAGCACGGGCGGTTCATATTCTCGTTTGGCAATCGAGCGTGCACAGAATTCGCTTGTCGCGGCAGGGCTCCTGCTCGACACAGAGGCCGGGCTCAAAATCTGTGAGACACCACCAGTAGAATAAGTTGCATTTTCTGCAACTATAATGTCTATTTTGCGCATGTTCCCGTTCCCGAACCTCGGAGCTATCGAAGTGGGAACCGGGAATGGAGCATTCGCTTTAGCAGAAACTGGCGGATTTCTGCCATTCCCTACTTGGGAATGAACTCTCTATCGAACCCCGAAAAACGGCGGATTTCTGCCGTTCCCGGTTCAAGTTCCCGCTATAGAGAGGAGGATGCTCTTTATGGAGCACCTCCCTCTCTAGGTGTAGCCAATTCGACCAGCCCGAAGGACCAAGCATGTTTGCACTATCTACACCCCCCACGATCCAGCCCACGATGCTCGTGAATGCACCACGGCATATCCCGCGCACCGGCGCCCAGCCTACTCCGCGGTCATTGCTCACGGGCGTTGCGACGGCACAGTCATCCGCACGACAGTCAGGCGCGCAAATCGTCCAGATCAATCCTGGCGAGAATGTGGAGCATGTCGCCGATCGCGTGGAACGGGAAACCGGCTATCGCGGCTGGCTGGTGCTCAGCATTTAATTTTCGATCGAATGGAGCGGAGCGCTGCTGCTAATTTGAAGGCAGCGGCGCCGGCATCACTCCGAAACTGGGCCTGATGTCCTCATCGATCGAGATCAACGCATGCCCGGGTCGCGCACGACTGCTTCGAGTGCAGGCAGCGATCGCGGTTGTGGGCCAGATAGATGCCTTGCCTGCCTGCTCGCTGATGAATCCGGCATGGCTGTCTTTGAGGCTCTAGAGAATGTCGGCTTCAGGGCGACCGAACCGAGGTAGCGGTCGTGTCTGATTAAACCACAGGTGTTTCGACTGTCGACCCAATACATGCGCTTCATATCAGCTTTGGTAAAAGTCAGGTTCCGGCAATAGGGGTCGTTGGGCCTTCGTTGGACTTATTCGAGTAGGTCTTTCAAACGACGGTATTCCGGCATGTCCTTAACACGCGGATCGAGCTCGGAAAGCGCGTCGAGTGCCCCCGCCAGTTCATAAGGCATGCGGGCTCGGTCATCCGGAGTGATCGCGTTGAGCAATCGCATTGCCACTTGCGGGTGATCGCGGGCGATATTCTCCTTGTCCTTGCGGTCCCTCGTGATGCGATAGGTCAGCATGTCGGCGTTTGGCACCGCGCGGATCAGCGGCAGGATCGTCTTCACCGCGTCGGGAAAATGGTCGCCCGCCTGCTCGGCAATCTGGACGAAGCCGCGAGTAGTTTCGTCGCTTCGATAGCGTAGTGCGCGAGGCCAGCTGTTCTCGATGAACGGCTTGATGAACTCGACCCATTGACCATGCTTCTGGAGGCTATTGCCCAGCGTCCAGAGAATTCGGCCGCGCAAATCGTCATCAATCGAGGTGAGTGATTCGCGTATTTCTTCGAAGCTGAACAGCGGCGCAAAATTGGGCACCGGCCGCGACAACCAGACTAGCAACGAACCAAAATAGTCGCGTTCCTGTTCGTCGAGCGTCCAGCCGGCCTCGCCCCTCAGAATCTTGAGCATCGGCGCCTTAAGCTGTCGCCAAAAGGGAGCTGGCATGGCGTTGGTATTGAAGGCGAGGCCATGCCAAGCCGCTTCGGCGAGCGGATGATCGAGTTGAAACATCGGCAGCAGGAACGCCTCTGCCCAGTCATGGAAGCAGTAGTCGATCCAGCCCATATGCTGGGTGAGGACGGCAACGGCATGGCCACCGCCATGGCCGGGCGCGGCGGCTAGCGCTTCGAACCGGGTGGCGAGATTGCGGTTCAACGATTTGTAGCGCTTGGCCTTTTGGGGCGTCAGTTTCCACAGCGCCTGCGTGAGAGCCCCGATTGGGCTGTTGATTGCCTTGCTGAAAGACACTTCCGACTGCTGCTGCTCGATACCACCGATCGTGGCCGTGCCGATACCGCTGTCAGTCGCATCGGGCGGGCTAGACAGAAACGGGCGCAGGAACCCGTCGAAGATCGCGAGCGCGTTGGTTCGGCTATTTGTGTAAAGCGAGGGAAGATGCTTTTCGAGCCAGTTCGGTGCTTCATATCGCAGCCTGATCGCCTGTGTCTGGCTGAGCCGCATGAACGAATGTGCAAGCAGACATCTCAGTTTGGGCGTCGTGTCTTCAGGCCATTTGTTGAATAGGTCGCCCCACAGCTCGGCCGGGAACTTGCCCTTGCGGTAAGCGGAGCGGAGCGCGGCAAGCGCCTGGTACGGGTGTTCCTCTACAAGGCCCCGGAAAGGATGATAGCTCGCCAGCTCCCGAACAGGGCGCTTGGTTCGCGCCAGTGCGGTTTCGACCACCTGATCGAGCGGCAGGAGGTTGAGATCGCCGGGATCCCTGACCTCCCGAACCAAGCCGCCACGGCCGTCATGACTGTCATCGGCATCTTCTGCCCAGCTATCATTCCATTTGGGATGGATCACCTTGAGCTTGGCTAGAGCGCGCTGACCAGCGACGGTCAGCTGACATTGTTGCAACTCGAGCCAACGCAAATTGGTGGCAGAATAGGCAGCGCGGCGCTCGCGATATTGCCGGCGTTTCTCATCACGAAAGATTGACGGGCCGGCTTCCAAGAGCCGCTCTACCGACCGCTTCTGCCGGTAGGACCACTCGTCCCATCGCGCCCTGATCAGGTGGAGCAGTTCGCGCTGATTATAGGCGTTCCACATCGTATCACGCGGCAATGACAGGATGATTGCCAGCGCCTCGGCCGCGGTGGCGATCTTCGCATCGCCCGCTGCCCAGAGCTGGAACTTGGGGAAGATGCGCGTCTCAGTGTTTGACCAGGTGTGGAACTCCCGGCGCGCAAGGTCGGCATCGTGCGCGACCAGTGCGAGGTATATCTCCCTGAACCACAAGACGTTGTGAGACTTCTTGCCTGAAAATCCGTCATTGTCCGTTTCGGGTATCAACGTCGGTGGATGCCAGAAAAGGTCTCCGATCTCGTCGAGCAGCGCCGAGATGCGCTCGAGCGATCCCCGAACGATCTGGGCGACTTGCACCAGCGCCTCGGGTGGACATTCCACATTATGACCATGCCGGTCGAGCGACGCCACCTTGAGGTCGACGACGTCGCGCAGGTGCAATTTGTCCCATTCCTCGAGGGGTGGACGCGGCGGCGACATGAATGGCCGGGAGATTTCGACAAAGGGTGTGACGCAGCGCTCGAAGAATCGCGCCACCGCTGGTGTCCAGCCGGATCGCTTCAGCATAGCTTCGAAGGCGAACCAGCGGTCGCTGCGCTCTTCCTCGGGCAACATATCGAGTGCTTCGAGATAGAGGCTCCACAGCATCTGCGCAGTTGGCGGCATCTCCTTGCCATGCCGGCTGCGCACCCGGTTCGAAACGAACCAGAGTAAGTGCAGATTAGGACGATGATAGGCCGATGCCCACCACAAGGCGGCCGGCTCGTGACTTTGCATGCCGAACCATCGCGCCAGATGATGAAGGCGGTCCGGTAGAGGATAATGCCACAAAGCGCTGCCACCCTGCAGCATCATGCGCTCCGGCTGAACGCCGTCCCCTTTCTGCCAGGCGAGCGTGTTGCGCGCGTTTTCGGGAACCGTCCGGCGTTCTTTGGGCGAAGGCCGCATGGGGTCGTCGTCCAGTCCATACAGATCCTGCGGATCGATTTCCTTGGCATCGCGATCTCGCGATTCCCGGCCAGGGTCGAGGTAGCGCACGTTGGGGTCGAATACGGCGAGCCACTCAGCGCCGGGCGATGGATCAGCATCGGCAAACGCCTTCGCGCCTTTCGATGTGCTGACCAGCTGAACGACCTGTCCACGCTGGTACGGCTTGAGGTCCGTTGGTGACTGTCGCGCAAGAGAGAGAACCTCGTCAATCCAGCGATCAGGAGAGCGTGCCGCCTTTGCCCAGCTGGCGATGGTCCGCCACAATGCCGAGTGTGTTTTATCGGGCGTGTAGCAGATTGGCGTGACCCCGCGATCCTGCCAGATTTCTTCCGCGTCGTCAGTCGACTGGTCAGTAAAGACGTAAATCGGTGACTGGTAGATGACGCCCGCACGGACGTTGAGGCCCTCCAGCAGATAGCGCATTGGCGGATCGTCCGCGCTGTAGCCGAGCAATACGATCGTGTACTTTTCGCGCAATGCCTTCACGAAGCGTGTTGCCCATCCTTCAGCAAGATAGGCTCGGCCGAAGTCGCTGCTGCCAATGACGTAACTTGGGATTTCCTCTGGCTGCCGCGGATCGGCCAAGCGCCCGTGCAGGTAGACAACGCCACGGATAGGCTGATTAAGTTCGATGTCGGGTAGACCCGGCGGAACGATCGGCCGAACATCCCGTCCGGCTTGTTCGAATAGCTTATCGAAATTCGTGGTAACAATCTGTGTATTGCCACTCGCGCCGCGCGACAGCGAGAGGATATCGCGATGATGTTTGAGCGTTCGAGGCTTGCCGACCCCGAGGGCGGTATAAATCTGGCGGTCAATTTCGTCGCGTCCAAATTCACGCACTAGTACGTTGAAGACGCGATCAAAGCTCTCCTTGTCCGCCAGCGCCTTTCGTGCCTTTGTCGCATCAAGTGCATCGATGATGCGGTTGGTCAGCGCCCAGAAGCTGTCGAGCCCAGCGGGCATCGACACCCCAGCGCCGCAGAAAAATATAACATTCCCCTTGGCTTGTTCCTCAAGCAGGTGGGCAGGGAGTGATGGACCATCTTCGGAAAAGCGCATTCTTCTAACATGACCAAAATAGGTGATAACGCAACGTTCTCAGGTGAGCTCGATGCAGATTGGACGAAATTTTTGAGCCGCACAAAATCGATTGCCGACGCACCATAGCGTACCGCAGGACATGTTACTTGATGGGCGTCGCAAGGGCCGCGATGCTCAGAACAACAATTGCAGTTGGTCATTCGATTGATGATACCGCTGGTCGGGACAATGCGCTGCGGCTGGCCCCACAGTTCGCGACGGCGCTCGGCAATCGTAGGGTCGGTCTTTAGCACCATGCCGGAAGTGTCGTTGATAGTCGCGAACGAGCCATCCTGGCGCTGAATGCCGCCGCCATCTTTGTTATGTTATCACGTACAACCTTGAGAGTGACTTAGTTGCTGCGCAGTTTTCGGCGTCGCCGTATCCTAATAACAAGTGGATGTTCCCGGGCTTTCGCATGGCAACGCTGCCGAAATGCTGGGATAGCACGAGCCAAATCGCGACTATCAATCCGCAAAGCCTGTTCAGGAACCTTAGTCCCCAGATCCGGCTCATCGATCCTTTTAAGCTGGGGGGGGGCACTGTAGACCCCAGCGTCGTGTTCAATCATCACAATAGATCTCTATTTCCGAAACTGCCGATTCAAAGTCGCTGTGCGCATTCTGTAACGATAGAAACTCGGAGGAGCAGTCATCATTACCGCGGCTTCCGGCTAGGCAAACCGTATACAGCCGCAGAGCAAATTCGATGTCTGACATGGCGGATTTATAGTCGTCGATTGCTGTTCTGCAGTCATCTCCTGCCAACGCTGGCTGCGGGATGGCCAGCAGGGTTGCCAGTGCGACTGACAACCGAAGCTGCTTTGTCATGATCATGCGGACGCTCACACGGCCTGAGGCTTGAACTGCAGCACCGTCGCGCTCTTGCCATCCAGATACCCTGCCCATGCGTCCATCAGCTCGCGCCGCCGCTCGAGCAGGTTTCCGCGTCGATACGCCTTCTCGACCTTCGATGCCACCGAGTGCGCCAACGCCATCTCGGCGAGCTCGCCACTGAAGTTCGTCGTCTCAGCCACCCAATCCCGGAAGCAGGATCGCCAGCCATGAACCGTAGTGCCCGGCGCCAAAGCGCGCTGCACCTTGCTCATGGTCATATCGCTGAGCGGCTTCGCGCGAAGGCCCGGGAAGATCAGCGCGTCTGGTTTGACAGCCAGCGGCCTCATCGAGTCCAGCACGTCGATCGCGCGCGCGGTCAGCGGGACGATGTGAGCGCGCTTCGCTTTCATTCGCTCGGCGGGGATCGTCCAGGTCTTGGCTTCAAGGTCGACCTCGCTCCACCGTGCGCCGCGCACCTCGCCAGATCGCGCCGCGGTCAGGATGGCGAACTCAAGAGCACTCCGGCCGACCGTCGAATCTTCCTCACGCAGCCTCGCGATGACGGCCGGCGCATCAGCATAAGCGACCGCTGGAAAATGCTGCTTCAGCACGTTCTGCTTGGGCATCGCCTTCAGGACGGCCCGCATGGGCGCTTCGCGGTCGCGCCAGTTACGCGCATGGGCATAGTCGAGCACCGCGCCAATGCGTTGCCTCAGCCGCCGCGCCGTCTCCGGCAAGCGCTGCCAGATGGGAAGCAGGGTGTCGACGATCATCGGCGCATCTATCTCATTGACCGGCTCTGCGCCGATCTTGGGATAGGCGAACTCACGCAGCGTATAGGTCCACTGCGCTTTGTGCTTCTCGTTGCGCCAGGACGGTGAATGGGCAGCCAGGAATTCAGTTGCGGCGGCCTCGAAGGTCCGGCTTGCCTTGGCATCCTCTCGAGCTTGTGCTCGCACCTCGGCGCGCTTGACCATCGACGGGTCGCGGCCTTCCTTGGCGATCGCACGCCACTCAGCCGCCTTCTCTCGCGCGCTGGCCAGCGACAACTCTGCCACGCTGCCCAGGCCGAAGTCCCGGCGCTTGCCCGCCACCATCACCCGCAGCAGCCATGACCTGGATCCGGTATCACGGACCAAAAGATACAGCCCAGCGCCATCGGCATGGCGGCCGGGCTTGGCATTCTTCACTTGGAGCGCAGTCAGTCCAGCCATAAGGGTCCCTCAATTCGTCCCTCATTGTAGATGGCTGCAGCTACACGTCAATAGAAACGACTAGACGAAATCGGCCTCCAAAGCCCTACATTTCGGAGGTTTGATCAACTGGTTTAAGAATGGCTGGATTAGAGTTAGGCGGACTCCCGCTCCGCCACATTCGAATCTCACATCAGCCCTGATCGTTTCGAAACCTCCAGCTTTCCTGAGGGTTTCGAAGTGATTCGGATCCCTGTGTGTCCCACGTCGTC
>Ga0075157_10000938_pt1 | contig 19793 bp, 17 predicted proteins | sample JI81BgreenDNA_FD_70967 | JGI IMG/M metagenome (GOLD analysis project Ga0075157, IMG submission 70967) | Wastewater effluent complex algal communities from Wisconsin, to seasonally profile nutrient transformation and Carbon sequestration -... | ecosystem: Engineered > WWTP > Effluent > Algae...
GCGATCTTACTGTATCCATAACCAGGATTACATCATTCAGGAGCCGTGTGCGGTGAAAGTCGCAAGCACGGTTTTGTAGGAGAGATGGTAGGGGACACTCTGCCATCGACTCTCTAACTGCATCGGAATGATTTAACCGCAGAGTACGCAGAGATCGCAGAGGAAGAGAAGAGAGAGATGAATAATTTCGATGCACAGGGAAAGGATATAATAACTCTTCTAAATACTTAGGCTACCCATCGAGTCCGATCGGCGGGGAACGGCGAGGGTATAAGTTCCAAATACTACCGCTAGGCGAGCGTACCTCTTACCAATTTTTAATTTCGAGTATCGGAAGCGCCAAGATTATAAGAAACTTTTGACTGCTCAACTGTTACTACTTCTGAAAGAGATTGTTCTGTCGCTACCTCTAAAGCTGGCAGTGGTAGATGCTTCATTTCCCAAACTTTCAGCAAAATTAGATATTCATAAAAAGCTTGCAGCGTGCACCAAGCCAATCCCGCTTGGCCGTCAAGAAATCCGCCGAGTAAAATATACATATAGAAAAAGCGCACCACAGGCCGCAAAGGCAAGCGCAAAGAAAAATCTTTCAAAGCGCGGCGCCTTTCCACCTCCGACGCGCCAAACAATAAACCCCACCAATTTACTTGACCCGCTTCTAATTGGCGGAGAGTTTCAGCCGCCTCGTCAGTCGAGTAGCGGTTGTGCTTTTCAATCCAGCGGGAAAGACCTTTGCTGCAAGTATAGTGAGGGTAAGTTTCCTTCAAAAAGTGAGTAGGCCCGTTGCAGACTTCCCGTTCAGTGTGACCGTAATCCGTAAACCACACTCGGTCTTTGCGAAAGAGACGCATTTGATAACGGGGATATTGAGTGCTGCGGCGAATCCAGCGCTCCATAAATATTACTTTTTCAGCTACGTAATAGCCGATATATTCTTGAGTTTCGATCGCCTTTAAGCATTCAGCAAACAGTGCAGGCGTCATCCGCTCGTCAGCTTCGAGGATGTAAACCCATTCGTATTTGCACGGGACTTCTTGGAGCATCCAAGTCCGCTGGCGTCCGTGAGTTTCAAAGCGGTGCTGTACTGTTTGCACGGCATAGTTCTGAACAATCTCAAGGGTGCGATCGGTGCTGAAAGAATCAACTACAATGATATCGTCACAAAGCAGTGCCGATTCAATGCAAGCGGCGATATCAATCTCTTCGTTGTAAGTCAGAATATAAATTGAGAACATTCCCAGCTTTCAGTAAGGGCAAACTATTGGGTAAACAAACTATTTCTCAGGGATGTCTCGACCAGCGCGATCCCTGCCAGCGCTGGTCAATTTTTGCGGCGGCCGAACCGCAGAATTCCCATGCTTCTCAATCCCGTCCAACCAACAGTAATGTAGCCGATCGCTAACAACAAACTGTTGATTCCCGTCTGCAAACTCGAATTTCTCGATCGAGTTCTTAACTCTTTCTCTTTTTGTTGCTTGCGGGTGCGAATCTCGTTGCGAGCTTGAGTGGGAAGTGATTGAGCTTGCTGTTCCAAGAACTTATCGAGGGCTTTCGGGTCATTTTTCGACTCCTCCAGCACAGCTTTCAATTCCTTGGGAACCTCTGGACTCTTGAGTGCTTCTTGCAGCTTCGCGTTGTCTTCCAGCAGCGCCCCTATCTGGCTGCGACGCTGGCTTTTGAGCTGTTCTACCTGAGCTTTAAATTCAGGGCTTTTAAGTTGTGCCTCTAGTTGACCTTCCGCTTGTCCCGCTTCTGTCTCGACTTGAGCCAGAGCATCCTTGAGTTCCAAACGAGTATTGTTGAGGTGAACGGGAACCAGAGATAGGTAAACTAGACCGAACAAGCTGGAAATCAACAGCGCCCAGAATCGCAAGTCCAGCCAAACGTTGCGTCGCTCAATAGAGACTCCACTGCTGCTGTCCACCCAAAAGCCAGTCATCAGGAGGGCGATACCGATCAAAGGAATAATGCCCTTGTCAACTATCTGAGTTGCAGCAGTCAACTGCCAGCCTCGATTGAGAAGGTCTGAAGTTTCTCCCGGCAGCGACAGAACAATGCAGTCAAGCAAAGCAGACAGAATTAAGATAATCCCGACTACTTTGAGAGTTCGAGCAGCTACTGAAGAAAATTGACGGCTATTACTTGCTTTCATAATTCGTGTTAGATAATTCTACACCGTTAGATTCAAGGGGGTAGTTGAGTGGATTTTGTTGAACGAGTTTAGCTATTTTCCACCAAAATAGCTGCTTCGGGTACCGAACTCGACTTTCCTCTGGGTTTTCACAGGCTGCGGTTGCGACCCAAAGGTCGAGTTTCTGCACAGCTATATACAGTTGGACACAGGAGGCTGTGCGCTTCTGGGTTGGCTGTAAAGCTTGGTCAAGATTGCGCCCAGAAACGGCAGCAAGCAACTGCTGGCTTCTTCTATAGTCTGACGAATCCAGCGTAAAGATGAGCTCTGCACGCTTGGGTTCGGTGCTTTTAACTAGCTTTCGCTCGCGCGGCGGTGTCAGAAATTATAGACACAGGAGGAGCGCGTTTCGTTGGGTTTCACCCCCTAGGGCTCTCACTCCCCGATCGCCTGCCCGATGCGGTGGAACTCTCATCCCTTGTCTTATAGTAATTGATATAAGAGAGGGCGGGAATAAATAATTGTTTACCAACCTTTTTTACCTCCAATTACCAACAGCAGGATATGGCAGTTACCTATAAAATATTAGCTGTTTTTTACCTAGAAATTAGATTTTGAAAAATCTGCTTTAGCCTCGGTAATCTTTAGTTATCTTTTCTGGCTAAAAAGTTACCAATTGCTAATTAACATTTGCTCAAAGGCAACTATTAATTACTGGAAAAATTGAAGAATATATTTTTAAATAACGAAAGTGCAAGGAATCACATTTTTTGGTAGGATAATTTTGATCGCTGTTCAAATTGGGTGGTAAGGACTGCAATGATTTCTGATGTTTATACGTTGAGAGAACTTGAAAGATCGATCGCATCCGATCCGGACAAGTGGCGTCCGCTCGTGTTTACTAACGGGTGCTTCGATATCCTGCACTGCGGTCACGTCCGCTATTTGCAGGCGGCAAAAAATTTGGGGCGATCGCTGGTGGTGGGATTGAATAGCGACGCCAGCGTGCAAGCTATCAAACCGCAGCAGCCGGGATTGCCACCCCGCCCGATCGTACCGGAAAATCAGCGAGCCGAAGTGTTAGCCGCTCTCAAACCAGTAGACGCCGTAGTAATTTTTTCCGAGATTACAGCAACTAAACTGATAAATATCCTGAAGCCTGATATATACGTTAAAGGAGGCGACTATCAAGTCGAAACTCTGCCGGAAGCACCGGCGGTTATCGCCGGAGGTGGCAAGATTTCCTTGATCGAAATAGAAGTTCCGAGTTCTACCAGTGCGATCGTCAAACGCATTTTACAATTAGGTACTTAACCCTCGATCGCAAACAGCAAACAGTGAGCTAAACTCAGAAGTTGCCCCATCAAAAAATGCTAAAGTACGCGCGTGCGAAGCTATCCCGTAGGGAATCGCTCGTACAATTTCATTCCAATTGCTAAGCAGGAGATAATTTTAATGGAACTCACAAGCAATAACACGATCGCGGAAATCCTACAAAGACACAAAGCAGAGTTACTAGCAGACTGGCTCAAAGAACTGCAAAATACCGGGCTGCGGCGGGACGACTTGATGAGAGCCAAAGAATTGCGCTCGGAGTGTCAAGAGTTCCTGCAATTACTCCACATTGCAGTCGGGCACGGTAATTTTAGCGACATCCAGACACCCGAATGGGAAAATATGCGGGTGTTGCTAGCAGAAGTTTCGCGATCTCGTGTTCAGAGAGGCTTTACTCCCTCAGAGATAGCGAGTTTCATTTTATGCTTCAAAAAGCCATTGTTCGATCGGCTTTGTCATGAACTCACACAAAACCGCGACGCACTTGTCGAACAACTTTGGCTTTCCACCAGTTTATTAGACCAGCTAGGCCTGTGGGTGACAGAAATTTTTCTCAAAGCTCGCGAAGAAGTCATCGAACGCCAGCAGCAAGAAATGCTCGAATTGTCAACACCCGTAGTCAAACTTTGGCAAGGCATTCTCGCTTTACCCATGATCGGGACTCTCGACAGCGCCCGCACTCAAATAGTAATGGAAACTCTGTTGCAAGAAATCATGGAAACTGGCTCAGAATTTGCGATTTTAGACATTACAGGCGTGCCGACTGTTGACACTTTAGTTGCTCAACATTTATTAAAAACTGTAGCCGCCGCCCGTTTAATGGGTACTGAGTGCATCATCAGTGGCATTCGCCCGCAAATAGCTCAAACCATAGTGCACTTGGGAGTTGACTTGCAGGATATTCTCACAAAAGCTACTTTAGCAGATGCTTTTAAAGTGGCGTTGCAGCGCCAAGGTTTAACTATAAAAAATCTTAAAGAGGAAAGATAAACATATTGCAGTCTGAGATGAAAATTTTAGTAAAGCTTAACACATAGGTGAATTTGTGGAACGAATACCAATCCTTCAAATGGGAGAATTTTTGCTAGTAACAATTCAAGTAGATATGCACGATCGCTTAGCAATGACGCTGCAAGATGACCTGACGAACCGCATCGTCAAAACAGGTGTCAAAGGTGTGTTAATAGAAATTTCTTCCCTCGAAATTGTTGATTCTTTTATCGGTCGCATTATCAACAATATCGCTAGTATGTCGCGAATTTTAGATGCGGAAACGGTTGTGGTCGGGATGCAGCCAGCCGTTGCTATTACGCTCGTTGAGTTGGGGCTTTCCCTGACAGGAGTTCGCACAGCTTTAAGCGTTGAAAAGGGCATGATTTTGTTAAGAAAATCCTTGGGTTGGTCTGTAGACGAGCAAGATTAATTGTCCCCTGACTGAGGCACAGGCAGTCAAGAAACCTTGTTTGTTTGTAGATACCTTGTTGACAAACTGAAGATTTCTTAGGAGAGGGCTTACGCACTCAAGGGAGTTAAATCAAGGGTTTGAGATTCCTGCACTATGTTCTCTTTTGAGAGAAAATCGTAGTAAGTGCGTAAGTCCTATTAGCTGAAACTAAGTTGATGAGTGTAAGTCCTATATTTTGGGGAGAAGTTCTATTTTGGTACAGTAGCCGCCATGTCAAAACGTGAGACACTAGAAATCCGATCGTCATCCGATATAGTCCACGTCCGACAGCAAGTGCGAACTTGGGCTGTAGCAATGGGATTCGGTTTACTAGACCAAACGAAAATCGTTACCGCAGCCAGCGAACTCGCCCGCAATACTGTAGAGTACGGCAAAGGGGGAACTGTAACTCTCGAAACGCTCCAATTAGGAACCCGCAAAGGACTGAAGCTGATATTTGAAGACAAGGGGCCGGGAATTCCCGACATCGAATTGGCAATGACTGACGGTTATACTTCTAATCAGGGTTTGGGTTTGGGGCTCAGTGGTTCCAAGCGGTTGATGCACGAATTTGAGATTGTTTCTAAAGTGGGTAAGGGGACTAAAATTGCGATCGTCCGCTGGCGGTGAACCAGTAATAGGATTTGAGAGTTGAGATTTTTGATTAAACCATTGGGAATGACCGAAAGTATCCAGGATACAAGCCCCCGGATGAATCTCGCGCAAGTTAATGCTTCAATTCTAAAATCTAAAATCTAAAATCTAAAATCTAAAATCGATAGTGGGTAAGGGGACTAAAATTGCGATCGTCCGCTGGCGGTGAGGAGTAAGGAGAGTGGGAGATTGGGAGAGAGTGGAGTCGCGCGCGCTACAAATGACTAATGAGAAACCGGGTTTCTATGAGTTTTGGGTTGGGTAACGAGAAATCTCAGTAGAAACCCGGTTTCTGAGGTCGATCGCGCGCTACAAATGACTAATGAGAAACCGGGTTTCTATGAGTTTTGGGTTGGGTAACGAGAAATCTCAGTAGAAACCCGGTTTCTGAGGTCGATCGCGCGATGGCTAACTAAACTAAGAACTAATGACTAATGACTAATGACTAATGACTTTTTAAATGCGCGCCAGCTTAAGATGAGAACTACAAAATAATGATAGATGCCGTAGCCCTGCCCGTAACAGAAGAAAGTCAAGTGGGAGAAGCGCGCCGAATCGCAGTCGCCCTCGCGGCCGAAGTCGGATTTAACGAGACCGATCGCGGTAAAGTGGCAATTGTTACCACGGAAGCCGCAAAAAACCTGGTCAAGCACGCCCGCGAAGGAGAAATTTTGCTGCGAACATTAAAAACAGCCGCAGGATATAGCATTGAAATAGTAGCGCTAGACCGGGGCCAAGGAATGGCAAATGTCGCGCTGTGTCTGCGGGACGGTTTTTCTACAGCGGGAAGCCCTGGAACTGGACTGGGGGCAATTAAACGCCTCTCTACTTTTTTTGATATTCATTCTGTACCAAAACTGGGGACAGCCTTATTAATGCGGCTGGAACCGACCCAAAATAGCCGGGAAGCATCCCAAAACAGCAATTACTTGGAATTTGGGGTAATCCACTTGCCGAAAGTAGGAGAGCAAATTTGCGGGGATTCGTGGGCGGCAGAAAATCACGGTGAGAAAAACCTGATTTTAGTTGCAGACGGGCTCGGCTACGGGGATTTGGCCCAGGAAGCCTCTCAGGAAGCAGTGCGGGTATTTGAGGAAAACGCCAAACTCGGGCCGAAAGCAATTTTAGAGAAGGCGCACGCTGCTTTAAAAAATACCAGAGGAGCTGCTGCGGCGATCGCCCAAATCGATCGTACCCAACAAACAGTTTGTTTTGCCGGAATTGGCAACATCAGCGGTGTAGTGGTCACAGATAACCAAAGCCGCACCATGGTTTCCTACAATGGCACAGTTGGACATATGATGCGAAAAGTAGCAGAATTTGTTTATCCTTGGTCGCAGCAGTCCCTACTCATCATGCACTCCGACGGTTTGGCGGCGCAGTGGAATTTAAACCGCTACCCGGGCTTAGCCTCCAGACATCCTGCTTTAATCGCAGCCGTGCTCTACCGGGACTTCAAACGCACTCGCGATGACATGACAGTTATAGTAGCCAAGGTAAGAGAAGCAGCGTGAGTTACCCAATCCTGACGACGGAAGTCCGCTTTGAACAAGACATCGTACAAGTACGCCAAAGAGCTCGCCAAATTGCTAAAGGGCTGGGATTCGATTCCCAAGTACAAACCCGCATCGCCACAGCAGTTTCCGAAATTGCCCGCAATGCTTTCAAATATGCAGGCGGTGGCAAAGTAGAATTCATTGTGGAAGGGGAATCGCCCCAAGTTTTTCGGACTCGGATTTCTGACACGGGGCCGGGAATTGCTGATTTAGCGGCTGTGTTAAGCCCCAATTTTCGATCGCAAACCGGCGCGGGACTCGGTTTAGCAGCAGCGAAACGGTTGATGGACGAAGTGAAAATCGACTCTCGGCCCGATCGCGGAACGGCTGTACAATTAATTAAACAGTTTTCCAAAAATATGCCTGCGCTGAGTGCGATCGAACTAAATCAATTAGTTGACAAACTAGCGCGCCAAATTCCCGAAGATCCCTATGCCGAAATTCAGCAGCAAAATCAAGAATTACTACGTACTTTAGACGAACTCCGCCAGCGTCAAGAAGAACTCGTACAATTAAATCAACAGCTAGAAGATACCAATCGCGGAGTCCTAGCACTTTACGCTGAATTGAACGACAAAGCCGAATCTCTCCGGCGCGCCAGCGAACTCAAAACCAGCTTTCTCTCCAATATGAGCCACGAGTTTCGCACTCCCCTAACGGCAATTATGAGCCTTTCGGAAATATTGTTAAATCGCCTCGACGGAGAACTTTCAGCCGAACAGGACAAGCAAGTAAATTACATTTACAAATCCGCCGAGTCTCTCGCAGAACTTGTCAACGACTCGTTAGATTTAGCCAAAGTGGAAGCCGGAAAACTAACTGTTCGCTTGGCTGATTTTGAAGTCGAAGATTTGTTCAGCGCCCTGCGAGGAATGATGCGCCCCCTGCTTCCCCAAAACTCTGCCGTTTCTATAATTTTTGAAGATCCTCTCGAACTTCCAATCCTCACAACCGACGAGGGAAAAGTTTCTCAGATTTTGCGAAATCTGATTTCTAATGCCCTCAAATTTACCGCAGCAGGTGAAGTTAGAGTTGCTGCGGAAATAGGAGAGGAGGGAACAGTTACTTTTTCAGTAGCAGATACGGGCATAGGAATTCCTCCAGCCGACCAAAGGCGGATTTTTGAAGAATTTGTCCAACTCGAAAACCCCTTGCAGAATGGCGTCAAAGGCACGGGATTGGGATTGTCTCTGTGCAAAAAACTGGCGGAATTTCTGGGGGGAAGTATTGAAATCACAAGTTCACCCGGAGTGGGTTCGACTTTTTTTGTCACACTGCCAATTCTGTATCCTGGGGAGGAAGAAAACCCTTTGGAAATGTCCCCTGCTAAGGGAGATGAAATACCGCTGGCAAACGCAAATTCTCGTAGCTTGCGGGGTTGCGGGCGATCGCCAGCGGCGGATTCAGCAGCCAAAGTTTTGATTGAGGAGGATGAAGATAGTTTTTCGGTATTTGCTGAAAAACTTGCTGGGAGAAATTCATTGTACTGCGATATAGGTCGCCGACGGCGCTGAAGGTTGGGTTCGGCTGCTCTTTGAGCAACCGCAAGCAATTTTTATCGACATTATGATACTCACTGAAAGCATCCAGGATACCCGCCACGTGATTCATCCGTGGAAAAATAAAAAACCTGTATCCGATGAAACTGGCCGAACGTATTTATCTCGCGCAAGTCAATGCTTCAATTCTAAAATCTAAAATCTAAAATCTAAAATCGATTGACTGAATTTGACGTTTTGGAAGAGTTGAAAGGCGATCGAACTACTTGTCAAATACCTGCTATCGTGATGAATTCCAAACATTTTGGGTTACATCACTTTTTTGCTGTGCGGGATGCTAGGATTTCACGATAAAAAATATTATTCCGATGCGAAGGGAAACGATATCAGGAATTGTAGCTTTTGAGCACTGAAGTCCGATGCTGCAAACCTAATTATATTTTTTCACCGAATTTTATATGGTTCGTAAGGATCGCGAATTAAATAACTTACAATTTTAATTGTTATTGTGGGATGGGCGGGACGCCCGTCCAAAACGGACGGGCGGGACGCCCATCCCACAAACTTGTGGAAGTTATTTAATTCTCATTCCTCAGAGAGTTAATTTATAGCAGGCAAGATTTATTTAATTTGCAACAGAATTTAACCTTTGTGCTGTAAAATGTAGCAGTTCTCAGTTGCCGACTATATAGTAGGGACTTACCGATGGCCTGTTTTCGTGTGGGCGATCGGCTAAAATCCAGGATAAATCTTGTTCTTAGCAAAGTCTCGATTAATAAAAATAATGCAACAGTAGACCCGGAATCCAAACCCATACAAAATAAGCCATTCCCAATTCTAAAATCTAAAATCTAAAATCTAAAATGGTATGACTTTCATCTCGCTTCAATATGCGCTGTTTCTGTTAGTTTTGTTCGGGGCTTACTGGTTGGTTCCGCTGCAGTGGTGGCGACTGTTCATCATGTTGGCGGGTAGTTTGATTTTTTACGCTTCGCTGCAAATTTGGTACATTCCTTTGCTGTTAGTCGCTGCTTTGTTTAATTACTGCTTGGGGATGGCGATTGGGGAACCTCTGGATTGGCGGATTGCTAATGAATCTTGGAACCGCCGCCGTTTGTTGCTGCTGTGGATAGGCATCTGCCTGAATGTGTTGCTGCTTCTGGGCTTTAAGTATGTGCCTTTTTTATTGAGTTCGATCGGCACTTTGTTCAATTGGCCTGTAGCTATCGACGGGGCTGACTGGGTGAAAAGTCACGTCATCGCACCCCTGGGATTGAGTTTCTTTTGCTTTGAGTGCATTGCTTATTTGATTGACGTGTACCGAGGCGCGCCTGCTGCTACTTCGCTGCTGCACTTTGCTGCTTACAAGTTGTTTTTTCCCAAACTGATTTCCGGCCCGATTACTCGGTATCACAACTTGATATATCAACTGAAAACCCAACAATTTCCAACGCCCGATCGCATTTCTGAGGGACTTTGGACGATCGCCTTTGGTGCAGTAAAAAAAGGTCTTTTCGCAGATAACTTGGGAATTTATGTCGATTTAAGCTTTACCAATTTACAGCGGGCGGGTAGCGAGGATTTGTGGCTGGCGATTTTGGCTTACGGGCTGCAACTTTATCTCGATTTTAGTGGCTATGTTGACATGGCGCGCGGTACTGCTTTGCTGCTGGGTTGGTATTTGCCACCAAATTTTGATTTTCCTTATTTTAGTGCCAGCATAGCTGATTTTTGGCGACGCTGGCACATGACTTTAGGCGATTGGCTACGCAATTATTTGTATTTTCCTTTGGGCGGTTCGCGAGTCGGTTTGTGGCGCACTTGTCTGAATTTGTCTATTGTCATGTTAATTGCGGGAATTTGGCACGGGGCGGCTTGGGGATTTATTGTGTGGGGGGTTTTACACGGTTTAGCTTTGGCGGTTCACAGGCTGAGTGATGTGCTGTTTAAGCGGTGGCGGATCGAGTTTTTGTGGGAAAATCCGATCGGGATTGCGATCGGTTGGCTGTTGACTCAGGCGATGGTTTTTGGTAGTTGGATATTTTTCCGACTTCCCGATTTAAAGGATTCTGGATGGGCGATTTCGCATTTGTGGGGACACACTGCTGACGTGCAGTTTGCTGAGAAAGTTTATGTAGAAGCTTTGGGTTTAGATAGAGTGAGTTTAGCTTGGATTTTGGCTGCTTTGGCTGTGGCGATGCTGGGGAATTATGCGTTGAGTCGGGGTTTGAAATTAGAGTTAAATTGGCCGATGAAATTGGTGTTAGTGCCGCTTTGTTTGTATGCGGTTTGGGTGTTGGCTCCCGAAGGCGGTTTGCCTTATATTTATTTTGATTTTTAGGGTATTATTTAAGTCGCCTTCTGAACAGGCTTTCCGGTCTGTTCCACAAAGAGTAGATTTTCTTGTGGAACAGGCCGGAAAGCCTGTTCTTGAGAATGGTGCAAGATGTCAGTCGAAGTGATTCCCCGCTACCTATTAGTGTCAACTTAAGCTTTTTGTTCGCCAGTCCTCCCGCTCACCCAATAGTCCGCCAGGGAATGAATTCCCTGTCTCATAGCTAAAGTCCTCTCAAAGAGGACTGAAGAACTCATTAGTCCTCATCGCGAGGAATTTCGCTTTGAGGCTCTTGTTTCAACCGCTGCCGGACTGAGGGTTTAACGTTAAGTTGACATCAATGCCCGCTACCCTACAACTGATAAGAACACCAGTCACTCCAGCTACCTACATAAAGTTTAGCATCGGGAATTCCGGCAATTTCTAAAGACAGTAAATTGACGCAAGCCGTCACCCCGGAACCGCAATAAACAATAATTTCTTCAGCTTTTTCTAATTCTGTCCACCGCTGTTTTTGTTCGGATGCCGATCGCACTTTTCCAGTTTCATCCGTCACCCCTTGCCACGGATAGTTAACCGCACCCGGAATGTGACCTGCAATGGGGTCGATCGGCTCCCGCAAACCTTCATATCTCTCGCTTTCTCGCGAATCAACCAAAATCTTTCCCGGCAAGTCTTTACGCGCTTTTACCGCCTCAATATCTACCGCCAAATCCGGCTGCAATTGAGCAACAAATTTACCCTCGCGGGCGTCTGGCAAAATATTTGTTACCGGATAGCCCGCCGCTTTCCAGCCGCTGAAACCGCCGTCTAACAAAGCGACTTTGCTGTGTCCCATATATCGCAGCAGCCACCACAAGCGAGCTGCAAAAGCCAGTCGCGAATCGTCATAGGCGACGACTAAAGTTTCTGGTGAATTAATGCCGATCGCGCTCAATTTATCAGCTAATTCTTCAATGTTTGGCAGCGGATGTCTACCGCCGTGTTTGCCCACAGCACTCGCGAGATCGCGGTTTAAATCTAAATAGAAAGCTCCGGGAATGTGACTTTCTTGATATTGTTTTTGTCCCAATTCAGGGTCGGCAAGGGAAAAACGACAGTCAATGATTACCACTTGCGGATTGTCGGTATTGGTGGCTAACCATTCAGGAGAAACGATTAAAGTGTTGTCAGTCATAAGTATTCAAATCTATATTTTAACATTTATCGGGAAGGAGCTTTTTTCTCTGGTTCTGCTTTATCGGTACGAGATTTTTTAGAAGTTTGTTTCTCCGAAGCTCTTTTTTCAGAATTGGATTTTTTAGGAGTTGCTTTTTCCGAAGGTGATTTTTCGGCTGGTGCGGGAGTTGGAGTTGGCTGAGGGGGAGTTACTGCTGCTTCTTGAGCGTAAAGCAGATATTTCTGATACTCGATTACTTTTGCTTGAGCTAGTTGATGGTTGGGGCTAGAAACTGGTACTCTTCTCATTAATGAGACGGCTTCTTGCCAACGATCGATAACTGTACTCCAATCTTCCTTGGTTTTTGCCGATCGCCCTAATTCTGCTGCTTTGAGTGCGCTGTTAACGGCTTCTCGAAAAGTATCTGGTGCAGCATCCGGTGCAGTTGCTAAATCTGCTGTTTCACCCGGATTATTCCCCGCAGTTGCTGCTGGCTGGTTCAAAATTTTACCGACAAACGCCACCACGGCGATCGCCAACATACCCGTTACTAGCCCGACTACAATGAAAGTCGATCGCAGTCGGTTCTCAAATGCAGCAAGTTCCGACGGTTTTTCCTCCTCAATATTGTTCTCCATCTCTGTGCGATCGTCCATATTAACCACAGCAGTATTTGGTACAGATTCTCCTCCAAAGCTCTGTGGTTCAAAAGTGCTATTCTCCCAACTAAACTCTTGACTCCAAGCAGCAGCAATCTGACCGCTTTCTCGGCCCTCAACCTTCACTTTGCGAATCGAATCCGGCTGCAAATTCGTCAGCTCGGTGCGAACAAAATCAACTAATGTATTTTCTATGGGTACCTGCTCGGCCTCAAGAATTACATCCAAACAGTCGCCGTCGAGATTAGCGGAGGCTGTGATGCCTTCAGATTGCAACTGGCTGTTGAGCCAAGATGCGATCGCAGTGGCAATATCTCCCTGCTTGGCAAGTTCCTGAAAATTAAGCTCTGTCATAGCTGGACACCTGATAATGCAGAAGGAATGAAAAATTCATAAATAGTTTTTTTAAGTTAAAAACACCCTAACTGAAATTCAATGAATAGTATAATATATCGCGGCAAATCCCAGCCCAAAGATGCAAATTCTCACTCTCGCTCCCCCTGGCATCCCTTGGGGAATGACTTGCATTGCTTGGCTTTAAGCCGAACTCAGGTTTGTAGTGAGGAATGCAAGTCGTCTTGCTCAGCCGCCAAATACTGCTGCTGCAACCAGGTTTTTGATACCGGGCGCGCCAGTCCAGATATTGCCAGCGTCGCCCCTACAACCAGCATCCGGCTGGAAAAATGCTCGATCGCGCGGATTCGAGATTTGAGATTAAAAAATTGTGCGATCGCAGTGCCATCGGCGGACAGCGAGTGATATCATCATTTAGTCAATATTCAATTTTTTATAGCAAATAACTCGATCGCACAATGGTAGCAATAGCAATTTTAGCGGCTGGACGCGGCACGCGCATGAAATCTGACTTGCCTAAAGTTCTACACGAATTAGGCGGTCGATCGCTAGTTGAGAGAGTCCTCCAAAGTTGTCAAGAAATTCAAATTACCAGGCGACTTGTCATCGTCGGTTATCGAGGTGAACTCGTTAAAGAATCCCTGATTCGAGGTCAAGAAAGATCAGGAAAAAATCCTCAATCTCCTCCCCTAGAATTTGTCGAACAAACCGAACAATTGGGAACCGGTCATGCCATCCAACAATTGCTGCCTCACTTAGAGGGATTTCAAGGAGACTTGCTGGTCTTAAATGGGGATGTACCTTTGCTGAGGGCAGAAACTATCAAACAATTGATGGCCATTCACAAACAGCACAAAAACTCTGCTACTTTATTGACAGCTAATTTACCGAATCCCCAAGGGTACGGACGAGTATTTACCGACAGTCAAAACTTAGTCCAGCAAATTGTCGAACACCGCGACTGCACACAAGCTCAAAAGCAAAATCACCGAATTAATGCAGGTGTTTACTGCTTTCACTGGCCGGATTTAGAGAAAATTTTGCCAGAATTGAAGGCAGATAATGACCAAAAAGAATATTACCTAACTGATACGGTAAATTTCCTCAGCCCGGTGATGGCGGTGGATGTGGAAGATTATCAAGAAATATTGGGAATTAACGATCGCAAACATTTAGCCACAGCTTGCGATATTTTGCAAACGCGGATAAAGGACAAGTGGATGACGGCGGGAGTGACGCTGCTCGATCCCAACAGCATCACGATCGACGATACCGTAGAGTTGCAGCCGGATGTCGTAATTGAACCGCAAACTCACTTGCGGGGAAATACTTCGATCGCCTCCGGGAGTCGCATCGGCCCCGGCAGTTTGATCGAAAACAGTCAGATTGGGGAAAATGTGACTGTGCTTTATTCAGTGGTTTCTGACAGTATGGTTGCTGAAAATTCGCGAATTGGCCCTTACGCACATTTGCGGGGACACGCAGAAATTGGGGCTAACTGTCGCGTCGGCAATTTTGTAGAATTGAAAAATACTCAAATAGGCGATCGAACTAATGTCGCTCACTTGTCTTATTTAGGCGACGCGACTTTGGGAGAAAAAGTCAACATCGGTGCGGGGACAATTACGGCGAATTATGACGGAAAAAACAAGCACAAAACTCAAATAGGCGATCGGAGTAAAACGGGTTCTAACAGCGTGCTGGTTGCACCGATAACTTTGGGGGAAGATGTTACTGTAGCGGCGGGTTCTGTGGTGACAGAAGATGTGCCGAATGATTGTTTAGTAATGGCTCGTTCCCGGCAAGTTGTCAAACCAGGTTGGAAGTTGAAGGAATGAGAATTAAATAACTTCCACTCTTGAAAGTGGGATGGGCGTCCCGCCCGTCCACTCATGACGGGCGGGACGCCCATCCCACAATAAAAATTAAAATTGTCAGTTATTTAATTCGCGCTCCGAAAGAACCTAAAAAGTGAACGATTGTTCACTTTTTAGATGATCAGTTTCCACCCAATTGCGAGTTTCGCACTCGATACCAAAGAAACCGGGTTTTTATAACAGAAGCGATCGCACTCTAGGAGAGATTTTGCTAAAAAACCCGGTTTCTGCGTAAGTCTCCAACCTTGAGAAATCGGGTCGATCGCGAGCAGCTATTTTTGGTTATTTTGCTGGTGCAGATAGTTGTTAATCGCTTTGGCGATTTTTGCTTGCTGGTATGGGTTCATAGTGCGGGGTAGGGAGATGCGAGAGCCTCCACAAACTAACAGTCTAACTTCGTACCAAATGTCATGCTCCCGATCTTTTGTTCGCTCGACTTCCACGCCATAAATCTCGCACAGAGAGTATTGAATTAGCTTAGTTCCCAACAAACCCTGCTGTTTAACAGTCAGGGCATTTAAAGTTGTATCAAAGCTATAAATTTCCTTTTTTCCGAAGGCTATTACTGCTATCCCTGCTGTCACAAATATGGCTCCTATCCCTAGAAACCAACTGTCGAGTAGCTTTAATTCCAGCAATCTGCGCTCCGCATTTTTAACAAAAGAATTGATGTCCGAAGCAATAGCGTCTTGGGTTCCCCAATTAGGGGAGTTAGCAGTGAAAGGAACATAGCCAGCATCAGTCCGAAGTACAACTTTGCTGGTGTAGGCCGCTCTGACAACTTTTGCTCCCTGCAAAGAAGCAAGCTGAATTTCTTGAATCTTCGATCCCAGCAAGCTCGATCGCACCAACTGACAATTCCCTTGTGTTCCTTGCACTCTGTGACAATACAGGCTTGCCAAATTGTAATCAAACGCCGCCAATTTCAGTCCAAATACCATTAACAAACAGCTAGGTAGCCAAAAATCAAATACGCCACGAGTCTGAATTTTTAATTCAGTCGCTGTTTGCTCGATTATTTTCATTTATTTTACCCTGAGATTAAACAAAGGATATTAGAGGCCCTATCTTTGCTGGGATGCGCCCTATTGTTAACTTATATGTTATTTGAAGTTTGTCCTATGACCTGAGCCTTTTGATCTTGCTAAGATATTAGCACTAAAATGTCTCGCGCACAATAACTGTAGCGAGTATAGGTGCGGGTGGCTTTGAGATAGCTTTCCGTCATTTCTCCCTGGTGATGGACTTGGGCGATTGCCTACGCGATATAGCAATCCTCGCATCATTTGCATAATTATTGTAGGGGCAATCCCACGCCCGGTTGCCCGATAGATAGGGGGTAGGCACTCTTAGCACTACCCCTACCAATTTATCTGAATATTTAGGATTGCTATAGCTAGGGTTCACTGATTTGTAGGGCAAATACATTGCTAACCGTGCGATTATCCTTAATCGAGATATAGCTGCGAATCAAGTCAGCCATTTTGTATTGTTCTGTTAGTGAATAGCTTCTTAAACAGATGATATCGCCCCCGAACATCCACAAATCAACATAATAACTACGATTTCCCTCGCTATCTCCTATTTCCTCTAATTCCACCGCAGAAATATCGCGAGTTGAGCATTCGGTAACATCATGAAGCCATACACCCCGTCGTTTAATGGTCATTTTGCTAAGAGTTTTATCAAAAATATATGTTTCATCTATCGCCCCGTCCAACAAAGACAGCGAAAACAACAGAAAGATACCTCCACCTATCCAATTTGATACTAAAATAATCTGCAATAATCCCATAACGATAAATGGAGAAATTAATAGCAAACCATCCCAAAAGATGGCTGTTTTAATTATTAATCTATTTGGCGTTTGCTTGATGATTTTCATGATTTAAGGTGAGATTTTTAACAACCCTGTGAATCACTTATCTATTCGCTGTATGCAATTTTTACTGCACCGATTATTATTTGACACTGCTTTGGACGATCGCACTTTTGGTGTTGTAAACAGCCTTGACAGCATAAGCCTCGCCGGGACGTATATGTAAAGCTCTGTTAAAATTGATTAAAGCGGTTTGATAGTCTCCCCGATCGTAGTAAATATAGCCGACTTTCATCAATTGTTTGAAGTCAGAATTTTGAGCAGCAACACGTGCAGAATTAGGATTATTTACAGATGCAGCAGAAGTAGGAGATGGCTCTAAAGCAGGAGATAACTCTTGATTGGGTGATGGAGAAGTGTTGAAACCAGAAGGAAAAGAAGAGGGCGATTGCTCGTTATACCCCTGCTCTACATTAGATCCAGAGCCAGAGATTTTTACAAAATTTTTGCCATAAAATACTGAAGTAGTAATGCCTCCCAATACAAACATCAACAATCCAGCACATTGAATTAAGAAGGTTTTTCTAATTTTTTCATTGCTCCAATTTTTGATATAAAAAACCAATGATGCCAATGGGACAAGCAAGTAAAGCACTCCCCAAATAGTTTCCTCTCCAAAAGCTTGAACTAATCCCCAAAAATAGCCAACAAGACTTAAAACTAAACCTAGGATAAAAAATAAGGCGATCGCAATTCCCGGCATTTTCTATTTCTCCAGTAGATGTATACTTATTTTGACAACTGTAAAAGAGCGGATTTTCAACCTGAAACTCTTTCCCCTGTTTGCTGTGTTAAAAATAGATTAGCGGTGACAACAGTTCGATCGCGCACAGCGAATGTTAGGATTTAGGTTAGGAATTTGACTAGGAACTCGATCGCGACTGCCGCAAATGATACTCTCAACCCTCGATCGACCCGAAGAACCATTTGCACGCGCCAGCAAAGGCTGGGACATCCAAAAGCTTTACACCGACTTGGCAAATGCCAAACAACAATTCGCCCCCCACACCAGAAGAGGGCTGACACCTGTAGAAAAGCGGCACCTCTGCGGCTTGTTGTGCGGCTACAGCCCAGCCGAAATTGCGGTATTTCTCAACAAACAAATCAAAGGTGTAGAAGTTGACTTGTCAAAAACTTTGTACAGATACATAGAATTATTGACAAATCGGCCCCGAAATGCTCTTAAAAATTGGAGAGATGCGATCGACTGGCTGGAAATAGCCGGATATAAAACGCAGCCAAAAACCTCAACCGGCGCCATATTAAAAGCTACTCTCCACCATTCAGACAGGATTTTGTCTGCAGCTATCAGTCCCGACGGACAATTCCTCGCAACGGGATCAGAGGATAGTACAGTGAAAATTTGGAGTTTGCACAGCGGGGAACTGCAGCAGACAATTTTCGGACATTCAACAGCCGTATTGCTAGTGGCTTTCAGTCCCGCCAGCAAAACGCTGCTGACACGATCGCGCGCGGGTACAGTCAAACTCTGGAACCTGCAAAACGGCCAACTGCTGAAGCGTTTGGCAGAGGTACACCGCCACGAATCCGTCGCCGTAAGCCCCGACTGGCAAATTTTGGCGATCGGCACCACCCGCAGCACTGTCAAGCTTCAGCACCTCAACAGCGGCCAACTGCTGCAAGTTTTGGCAGGCTATCAAGGGGATGACATAAGTGCGATCGCCCTGAGTCCCAACGGAAAAATGCTAGTAGCCAGCGGCCTCAATGCAGCCAGCGGTTTCTGTCGCGCCACAGTCACTTTGTGGGAATTGCCGGGAGGCGAAGTGAGACGAACATTTGGCAGCGAAAATTATGTAGCGATTTCTTCCGATAGCCAAATTCTTGTCAATCATGGTGGCCAAACTATCAAACTCTGGAATTTGCAAACAGGCGAATTATTGCATTCGCTGCAAACAGCAATTCGCATCACTTCCGCCGCCGCAATTAGCCCCGACGGGAAATACTTTGCAGTGGGGTGTTTTGACGGTACTGTTAGACTTTGGAATTTTCGCGGCGAATTGCTGCACACTTTAGATGGACATTCTAGCCCTGTGTCTGCGGTGGCGATCGGGCTTTTGGGCGAAACTCTCGTCAGCGGCGGAGAGAATGGTACTGTTAAACTTTGGCAACTGCGGATTGAAGATTAGAGAGGTGACGGGCCATGATTAAATTATTGGAGTATAATTGATTTAAGGTTTTTGAGAGGGGCCCAGACAATGAATGTTACCCTAACACCAGAACAGGAAAAATACGTGCTCTCGCAATTAAAAGGTGGCAACTATGACAGCGTTCAGGAATTAATTAGCGAAGCATTGCAACTGCTAGAAGAAAGAAATCGTCCACTGAAACAGCAGCGTCTGGCAGAACTCAGACAAAAAATTGCTAGCGGCACTGAGCAAATTGCTCAAGGAAAAGTGACTGATGGTGAAGTAGTTTTTGCCAGATTGCAGGAAAAAATTCGCTCAATTTCTGAGTCTGGATTATGAGCAGCTATTCTTTCTCAGATGATGCAATTCAAGATTTAGATGACATTTGCTCCTTCTATTGCTGGTAATAATTACAGTTCGGCCAGTAAGCTTTTTGATAGGATTCGAGAACGATGTAAAGTCACGGCGGATTTTCCTAATATGGGTAAAAATTATAGCCAGCTATCTCCCAGCTTGCGAGGATTTATTGTCGATGATTACATCGTTTTTTATTACCCCTGAGAAGATGGAATTGATGTAGTTCGCGTAGTGAATGGATACCGCGACTTGGAATCTCTTTTTTCAGATTCGGATGAAGGATAGGACGAGCGCATTTTCAGAACTCATTGCATAAAATGTCGCCATATTGCTAGAAGTGAGAAAGGAATGAGTAAAACTAAGGATCGCGAATTAAATAACTTACAATTTTAATTGTTATTGTGGGA
>Ga0075157_10000943_pt1 | contig 19723 bp, 14 predicted proteins | sample JI81BgreenDNA_FD_70967 | JGI IMG/M metagenome (GOLD analysis project Ga0075157, IMG submission 70967) | Wastewater effluent complex algal communities from Wisconsin, to seasonally profile nutrient transformation and Carbon sequestration -... | ecosystem: Engineered > WWTP > Effluent > Algae...
CAGTCAAAAAGTAAATTTCGGCTATAAAAAGGCTGCATTTTGGTTTCAGATTTACCTTACGAATAGGTCCAAAATTGACCAGTCGATCTTGCTAGGCCTTGAGAATTCCAACATTGATTCCGTGCATTTTTATGGCAATTATGGCTATGGATACAAACTGGAAGCTACCGCCGGTGATCATGTGCCCCATGCCAAATGGCAGGTATCAAGTCGGCAGCCGTCAGCAAAATTCGACATCAAAGCCGGAGAAACCTTACCGGTTATGGTCAGGGCACGCAACAGCTATTCAGGCAATATGATTTTGCCTTTGCGCATTTGGGATTACAACCACTTCTTTGCCTACCAACAAGCCTATCAGCTCAGCTGGGGCATTTACTTCGGCTTTTTGCTCATCAACATTGCCTTGGCATTTTCCGCCATTGTATTGCTAAGGGCCAATATTTTTATCTGGTACGGCTTGTTTTTAACAGCTTCCCTTTTTTATGGCTTCATATCGTTTGGTTTCTTATACCAATTCATTTCAGGCGCATTTCCGGCCAGTAACGATGTATGGCGAACCTATGCGCTTATCCTCATCAGTGTATTCATGCTGCGCTTTTCGCAAAGTTTTTTGAAAAGCAAAGAGGTAAGTCCGGGCATTCACTTGTTCATCAACATCATCCTTTTCATTCAATTGGGCTTTCTGATTTCCTCCCTTTTCATCGTGGAAATTTTCAGAACCAACTTTAACCACATCTTCCCTTGGTTTTTGTTAATGATTTTGGTGGGCTACATCCTCATTTTCAGTGCTGCCCTTTACAGCCGGCCGAAGTTTCCGTTGCGCGCACACGCTTTTATCCTCGCCTTTGGCTTTTCGCTGCTTGGCGGCATGACCCTGATTTTAACCGATTTGGATTTCTTGCCCTATAACCAATTCACCATTCACGCACCATGGATTGGCAATACCATTGAAATTGTCATTTTCACAGGCATCATGTTCTACGAATTCAAGGTTGTTGGTGATCAGAAAATCAAACTCGAACAGCAAATTGCCGAAGAACAAACCCAACGCCTGCGTGAATTTTTTAGAGGTCAGGAAAAGGAAAGACAACGCATTGCCCGCGATTTGCACGACAATGTGGCCGGTACCTTGGTAGGGGCACGTTTTCTGATGCCCAATCCCGTGAAACTGGCTTCGTTGCTCGAGCCAAAAGCCCTGCTAAGCTACGAGAGGGCCTTGCACACCTTAGACCGCAGCATCCGCGATGTGCGCAACCTTTCGCACAACCTGCAGCCACCGGCACTCGATGAGGCTTCCTTACAATACGAGCTCGAACGCCTCATTGCCGATTACCAAACCATGAAACCCGACACCACATACGGCTTGCAGTACAGGATAACAACTGAATTGCTCAATACCGATACAGCCATTGCCTTGTACAGGGTTTGTCAAGAATGCCTCTTGAACATTTTTAAGCACGCTGAAGCCAAAAAAGTGCTGCTGCAGCTGTTCAATGAGGGAAACAGGGTGCACTTATATGTTACCGACGATGGCAAAGGATTCGAGGAGGCCAAATTACATGAAGGCATTGGCTTGCAAAACATCCGCTCGCGGCTCACCTTTACCAATAACCTTGAAACGCGCATCGAATCGGCACCCGGTAATGGTACTCGCATACAACTCTGTTTCGACTGCGCATAAAAAAAGCTGACAAAAGTCAGCTTTTTGGTGATTTCGCTGGGATTCGAACCCAGGACCCATACATTAAAAGTGTATTGCTCTACCGGCTGAGCTACGAAATCTTACCCCCTTTTTCAAAAGGTTGTGCAAAGATAGAGGCGTCAAGCGAAAAAGCAAAGGTAGCCCACTAAAAAAGTCGATTTTTTATCGCAAGCCGCGATTCGAGTTTGGTTATCAGTCAGTTTTGATTTCGAATTTTTTTATCTGAATGCCAGGGTCAAGGGCTTTGCGAAAGGTTATGTGGCGTCGAAGCAGCTGAGCCCCTGCAGCACGGTGCAAAGCTTTCATGGGCTCGTTAAAATCGCCCACCCAAGCTAACTCCACCTCTTCTACTGCCTGATAGTGCTGCTTCACCTTCTCGTAGGCTGCCTGAATCAACGCCGATTCAAGTCCCAACTTTTGGTACGCAGCATGGACTCCCATCACCACAATTTTCAAACGTCTGATTTTGGAAGGGCGGTTAAGGAGCCAAAAACGAAACTTGCCCCATGCATTCAACTTGCTTTTGGTTTTGCCGAAAATATCGTTCAAATCGGGCAACATTAGCATAAAAGCAGCAGGCTCTCCATTAATGTAAGCAAACCAAACCAGGTCATGGCGCAACACCGGCTTCAAACGCGTCAATTCCAGCAGCACTTGCTCGGGCATCATGGGTTTAAAGTTGTCGAACATATGCCAAGCATGGTTGTAAACGTGTGCGACTGTTTGCGCAAAAAAACGTTTGTGCTTCGGATCAAAAGGCTTGATTTCTGCCTTTCCTTTTTGACGTACCCAAGCGGCTATTTTAAAAAAGCGCTCAGGCAAACCATCTTTCAACCGAATATAATTGGTTATTTGGTCGTAGTAGGGCACATAGCCTGCCGACTCAAAAAAAGACCGATAATAAGGTGGCTGCCAATTCGTACCAAACGAAGGCTTACCAAAGCCCTCCACCAACAAACCCCAGTATTGGTCGTTTTCTCCGGGTTGAATGGGACCATCCGCCACATTTAAACCCCAATGTTTCAGCTGCATATCGGCCACTTCAAACAAACGGGCAGCTGCATCGGGATGGTTGATACAATCGAAAAAACCGATGGCACCTGCCAATTCACCCGACGCAGGTTTGGGGTGATCAAAAGCAGCAATGCGACCAACTGCTTCACCCTCCCGCCACAAAAGCCACCGTTTTAAGCGCAGAAATTGCAAGCGTTTGTTGCGTTCGGGATTAAAGATGTCATCCTGCATTTGTTCAGGAATAGCAATGAAATTCGGCTCGTGACCGAAAAGCTTTTCGGGCAAAACGTAAAATTGATGCGCGTCGCGAGGAGAAATAACCTCCGTAATCCAAAAATTCATCGAATCAATAAGATTTGTCCGGTTAACTGATAAGGCCTGTTGTTTTTACCCCGGGCCTCTAATACATAAGGATAAATTCCCGGGGGGCAATTGGCACCATCGCTGGTGCCATTCCATCGGATGAACTCCTGGTTCGTACGGAAAACCAGCCCACCCCATCGGTCATAAATTCGGAAATCTACTTCCTTCAGGTTGCGTATCAAGCCCGTATACACATCGTTGGTTCCATCAGCATTGGGTGTGAAGGCATTGGGCAGGATGATTTGCACGCTGTCAACAAACACATACTCGTATACCAAAGAATCGGTGCAGCCCGTAAGCGGATTAAATGCCCGAAGTACCACCTTGTATTGGCCGGGTTTGCGGTAAACATGCACCGGATTGGGTAAAATACTGCTTCCACCATCCCCAAAATCCCAGCTAAACCGCACATTGTTGAATGGAAGCGTTTGATTGATAAAATTCACTTCTTGGGGAGCATAAACGGTATCGGGCGTAAAGGAAAACGCAGCTTCGATGGGCTGGTAGGTGACTTCAATGGTATCGGCCAGGCTCCGGCAGTTGCCAATGCTGGCTTCTACCCAAAAGCGCGTGCTAGAAGTGGTAAAAACGCGTATGCTCGCGGTGGTGTCGCCGGTATTCCACAAATAGGATGTGCCACCACGGGCTGTAAGCAGAATGCTGTCGGGTCCGCATACAAATCGGTCGGAACCAGCGTTTGAAGTGACCGTAACACGCGGCTGCAGCCATACGCTGTCGAGGTAAGTACAGCCGGCTGTATCGGTTAATTGTACATAGACCCAGCGGGCTGGCAAGCTGCGGAAAACCTGGTTGATTTGGCTGGGATCAGCTATATCCATGTCGGGAAGCCAGGTCAATCCGGCAAACCTGGGAGTAAGCGCCGGCCTTACTCCTGCTGTATCGCCATAGCACCATTGCGGATTCAAACGGTCAAGTACACGAAATGTAGGCAATACCTCGAGGTAGATGCTGTCGGTAGCCTGGCAGCCCTTGCTATCATATACGGTTACTACGTACCAGCGGCTGCTTTGTGCCAAAACGCGGATAGTGAGCTGCGATGTATCGGAAAAAGTCGGGTCCGGTTTCCAGGCTGCCCGCACACCGCCGCTGACTTGCAAATCGACCGAATCGCCCAAACAAGCTGGTGCCGATGGCAGAAAAACAATGCTAGGCGGTGGCGTCACCAAAACTTGCTGCACCATGGTATCGGCAGCAGTGCAAGTACGCACAATGAGTGTTACCTGGTAAGTGCCGGGCGACGTATAAGTAAAACTGGGGCTTCTTGCCGTGCTGGTGGCACCTGGCACACCAAAATCCCAGAAAAAATCACCAAAAAGCGTCCCTGTTGGGTTGAACAGCACAGGTGTATTCAAGCATACAGTGGTGTCGAGGTATTGGGTGCGAAAGCCGGCAACCGGATTGACATATTCGAGGTCGATATTAAAAATGGCGGCATTGCAGCGACCACCCGAATTGCCTGAATTGTTGGTAGAAGAAAAAGCGCCTGTGGTGGTTGGAAAATCGCTGCTTCCGCCACATCCGGCACACACAGCGTGGTAAATCACCCCCTCTTTTGAAAAACGACAGGTACCCCCGTCAACATGCTCACTCGAGCTGCTACCGCCAAAGTAGGTACCGTAAACCACCGAACTGGCATTGGCTTCCAATACCAACAAATACATATCGCTGCCATCGGTCACACCCCGAATGGCGTCAATGCTCACCGGTAATCCCGACATCGGGCTGGTGAATGGGTTGCGCCCCGTATTGGTGGTTCCTCCCCAACCGCTGAAGTATATTTTATTGCAAACATCAACCATGAAGGCCGTTGGAGAAATAGAAGGCCCGGTTGCATTGCTAGGCCCGAAAACCGTGCTCAGTTCCAACTGGGCCAATTGCCGGTCGTAGCGTTGAATGAACTGCTTACCGCCTGGATCGAAATAAACCGTAGCGGGTAATACGGGCATATTGCCTAAGGTAATGCCTGCCACGTAAATTTTGCCCTGGTCGTCGGTATCAATCAAATAAGCCTGGTCGTAAGCACCGGTTCCTAAAAAGGTACCTGCACTTGGGGCACCGGGAACCGTACGGAACTTCAACAAAAAGCCGTCGCAACCACCACTTTGGTTGCGCGAAAATCCGGTAGAGAGCGACGATACAGGAAAATTCTGACTAAAGGTACTGCCGGCCACGACCACGGTATCGCCGCCCAGACTGCGTACGCTGTAAGCGGCATCCATGCCACTGCCACCTAAGTAAGTGCTGTAAAGTAAACTGCTGAGGGCCGGATTAAACTTGGCCAACACGCCATCCTGTACTCCGGCAAAAACCGGCTGAAAGCCTCCCACCACCGGAAAATTGAGGGATGCTGTATTGCAGGCAATCAGCACATTGCCTTGCGAATCTATCAGGATCTCTCCCCTGCTGTCGTCGCCATAATTGAATTCAAGCGCCAATTGGTTGTAGCGCTCGCCATTGCCCGCATTCTGTGCTTCATCCGCTGCTCCACCCAGGTAAGTGCTGCCCAGCAAGAGGCCACCGGTGGCCGATAAGCGCACGATTACCAAATCGGTTTGTCCGTTGAATGTAGCATCATAAGGAGCTCCACCCATCGGAAAATCAGCAGAAGTGGTTTTGCCCAACAGATATAACTCATTGGTCGAGCTGGTCACCAAGCTCATGGCATAATCGCGGTTTGAACCACCGAGATACGTTGCATAGAACTGGGTGCTGGCATTTTGAGGATACCGCGAAATGGTCATGTCAACCTGACCTGCCCAGCTGCTCTGAAAAGCACCCAAGGTGGTAGGGTAACCGGGACTAAAAATGACGCCGCCCAAAAACATGTCGTTTTGCTGTCCGGGCGTGGCGGTGAAGCCCCAGTTGTCGGAGGTAGCTCCGCTATAGGTGCTGCCCACCAGTCGCGGGTCGAGCACCAGCAGCGCATGGCGGTCGTAACTGCCTAAGTCAAACTGCCATTGATTCGCTTGCAACCTGAAAGCCAGGCTAACGGGCTGTTTCTGACCCGACACCTCTACCCATGCTTCGGGTGCAGCCTCTTGAAAAATGCCGTTGGCCGTGCGATAAAGCAGCTCTCCCCCTTTACCTATGACGGCATTTAATCCCTCAATCTGTGCACGGATGAGTTGGGGATCAGCGCCGGGATGTACCAAAAAATCATACTTAAAGCCATTTCGTGTACTGATGCGCAAATCAATGCCTTCGTAAATATTTGAGATGCGCATTTCGTAGGCCGGTCGCAAGCCAACTGCCCATTGTGTTGGGTCATTTCCCCGGTAATAATTCAGCTGGGTCGATAGCTTGTCTGCCCACTGCACCTGGCCATCAAATTGACTGCCTAACCAGGTGGTTTTCCAAGCGTGTTGCTGTACCCGTCCGTCGGCTGCACCACGCTCATGCAATTCGGCCAGCTGTTGGTCGTTGCTGCTCAGCCAGGTGATGCCGTCCTTTTCTATGAAAATGCGCAAATTGCCTACATCGGCATGGGCAAGCACCTGCTTGGGCCATTGACCGCCGTTTGGTACGAGGTAAGTCGGTTTGCCCGCATGCGCTTGGGCACGACTGATCCCCATCATCCACAACAGTGAACACCCAATCAAGCATCTCAACAAAAGGCCGTACCTGCTCATTGTAGGTAAAAATAAGCAGCCAGACATTAAAATCCCCTAAAATCTGTAAACGAAACGATTGGCCAGGGTAAAATAAAAACGATCGATGGGAACCACCGGTGCCGTATCGTAAATACCGTCGTAATTGAGCCTGAATTCAAAGTTCTTGTTCACCTGAAAAATCAACTCAAAATTGCCTGCCAAGCGGTGGTCAGCAAAAAAGTATTCGGGGCGTGCCTGGTAATAAAAAGTGCTCGAAAAGCGCACATTCGAACTCATTTGTCTGAAAAACCGCATGTACACATTGAACTTGAGCAAATTTTCATTCACATCCGATAAATCTGCTGGTCGCCTCGCATTGGGAACTGCAGTGAACCCCCATTGCTCAAACTCATAAAAGGCTCCAAAACCGGCATACAAACTACCCTTTTCGTCGTGTTGCAGCCGTTGGCGGAGGTTCGAACCCAGAATAAATCTGTTTTTTAACCCACGAACACCATCCCATTGGTATTGTGTGTAGTGCTCTACCAGCAACAATTTGCCGGTATTGTCGCGCAGGCGAAAATGGGCAAATCCACCATTCAGCAAGATGTCCTCTCCCGAACCGGTCACCCGCAAGCGCGAAGCAGAAAGTAACGATTTGTCTTTGATGCGGTATGAAACATCCACATCGGTAAAGACGCTGTACACGAGCGAAGCCTGTTTGTCGAGGTTGATGCCAAAAGCCGTTTGACCACGGAATTTTTCAGTAGGCTCGTTCTGACTTTGGAATGCTTCTGCATTGAGGATTTGTGCGTTCAGCTCATTTAAGAGCAGGCAACCGACCAACCATAAAAAAGTAAACAGCTGTTTACCACTCATGTTCAAAACGCGGTGTTGAGGCGAAGGCCTGTTTCACGTACGGATACAATTCCACGTCGATGATGAGCAACCATCGCTCACCTGGTTTACGCAGGGCTGTTTTAGAAAAGGAATGCAGCATTTCACGCGCATAACGGCGGTAAAGCCGGTCGTGTTGTGCAGCCCTGATTTCATCGGGCATGAGGTTGAGTTGTTGCAACAAGCTGTCGTGGCGTGCCCCACTGCTTAACAAAGCCAGGCGACGCACCAAGCGCAGCTCCTCCTCGCGTTTATTGATTGCATTTGCCAGGCTATCGGGCATTTGTTGGATGAGTTTTGCGTAGCTGGCCGACCAACTGCGCAAAAACAGGGTGTCGGGGGCAATGTTGTGCCAAATAGTACTGGTATCTGTTTGCTGCAATGCTGCCAGTAAATCGGTGTCTAACCTGCCTATGAATGGCAACAGCATGCGATTATCGGGATTTTCGTAAAACACGCCAGCAAACTCAGATTGGGCCAATCGGGTTTGCCAGCGAGCCAGTCCCCCTCGCAGCAAAACGCCATCGTGCGGCACAATGACCACATGTGCCAATTGCACCCTGTTGCTCCAACTGCGGGCCATCCACACACCCAGACCGGTGCAAATGAATACCAACACAAGTAAAATCCACTGACGACGGATGAGCATCACCCTGCAAAAGTAGTCATTTATACATTTCACCTGCTTACCCGCACAAATTGCCTTGGACGGGCTGCGGTTTGTGTCGCCCTTTTTCTTTAAATTTACGGCATACCCAGCAGTCATGTCGAATCAAGAAACACCCAAAGCCTTTCCCGCGTATTACAATTATTACATCAGTTTAGCCCCTGGCAACCTGGTGACCAATATGCGCAAGGCACACGATACCACCCAAATCATCCTATCGCGCATCAGCGAAGAACAAGCAGGCAAAGCTTATGCTCCCGGTAAGTGGACCATCAAAGAAATCATCCAGCACCTCATCGATTCAGAGCGCATTTTTGCCTATAGGGCCTTGCGTTTTGCGAGAGCCGACGAAACCCCGCTCAGCGGTTTTGAGCAGGACGATTATGTCGCCGTTTCAAACGCCAACAACCGCAGCATGCAGTCGCTCATGCGTGAATATGCCTGTGTACGCGATGCGAGCATTGCCCTCTTTGAGCATTTCGACGAAGAAATGCTGAGTCGACGCGGCACTGCCAACAAAACCGAAGCCACCGTAGAATCAATCGGTCGGGTGATTGTGGGGCATGAAATCCACCACATGGATGTCATCAAATCAAAATACCTCTGATGCCCTTTGCTGCATCCGAACTCATCATTACGCCCGCGGGAGGCGTTTACCACCTCAACCTGCTACCCGAGCAACTGGCACCAACAGTATTTCTGGTGGGAGACCCCGATCGAGTGCCGCAGGTTAGCAAACACTTCGATGCCATTTGGTACCGTGTGCAACACCGCGAATTCATTACCCATACCGGTGAACTGAATGGTCAATCAGTTTCTGTCATCAGTACTGGCATTGGTACCGACAACATCGATATCGTGCTCAACGAGCTCGACGCTTTGGTGAACATCGATCTAATCAGCCGCGAACCCAAAGAAAAGATGCAAGCCTTGCGCCTCGTTCGTTTGGGTACCAGCGGCGCTTTGCAGGAGGATATTCCGGTCGACAGCCTGGTATGCTCCACCCATGGGCTCGGCATCGACGGCCTCATGCCTTTTTATAAGGTGGAAAAGTCGGAAGAAGAATTAGCCATGGAAAATGCCTTCAAAGCATTCCTTCCCGAAATGGCGGCTTTTGCCCATCCCTACGTTTTCAGCGGCAGCACTAGCCTGCTCAAACAGATTGCCCAAAACGACATGGTCAGCGGCATTACCCTCACTTGTCCGGGCTTTTATGCCCCGCAAGGCCGCAAATTGCGTTATGAGCCGGCTATGGAACAGTTGCCACTCAAAGTGGGCGCCTTTACCTACCTACCTTACCGGGTAACGAATTTCGAGATGGAAACTTCAGGAATCTACGGTCTCGCTCGTCTCTTAGGCCACGAAGCCCTATCGGTAAATGCCATCATTGCCAACCGGGTAAAAGGCGAATTCAGCTTGCAGCCGCAAAAAACCATCGAGCGACTGATCAGCACGGTGCTCGAACGTTTGCTGGCTTAACCCAAGCCTTTCAGGTGACTGCGATCGTTGCGCAGCAACAAGGTATTTCCTTTAGCATGCAGCTCAAGCTTGTACAAGCTCAGGTTGTCGTGCTCAAAATCTTCCATCTCTGAAAATGGACGGTCCATCAACAGGCACAAAAACAGGCGCATGGCCCTGCCGTGCATGCAAAGAAGGATTTTTTGTGCTGGATTTTGCAGGATGTGCGCAATACCCCGGCGCTGCCTAATAGCAACCCGCTGCGGTGCATCGCCTAGCAGCGGCGAAGCTGCATAATCGCCCGATCGCCAGGCTTCAATGAGCGCACGGTACTCGGCATTGAACTGTCCGAATTGGGTGCCTTCAAAAATGCCCCAGTTGAATTCATCGAACTCATACATGGCTTTGGTGGGCAGCTGCAACTCGTTTAGAAAAGGCGCAACCGTTTGGTGAGTGCGCTTCAGCCGCGAGGTGTAAACAAAATCAAAGCCCTCATTGCGGTAGGCATCGTAAAATGCCTTTGCTTGCTTTCGGCCTAAATCGTTCAAATCGGTGTCCATCCCCTGCCCTTGCACAATGCCCTGCAGGTTAAAATCGGTTTGACCGTGCCGAATGATGTAGAGTTCCTTGGCCATTAGCCTTCCTCCTCCTCGTTGGGTTTGTAGCGCGCATAATGTCGCCATTTCTCCAAAACGCCGTTGAAATCGGCAGGTAACTCCGACTCAAAATACAGCCGTTCACCGGTGGTGGGATGCGTAAATCCGAGCGATTTGGCGTGCAAAGCCATGCGCGGCATCGCCTGGAAGCAGTTTTCGATAAACTGTTTGTACTTGGTAAAGGTGGTACCCTTCACAATGCGGTTACCACCGTACACCTGATCGTTGAAAATAGGGTGTCCCATATAGGCGCTGTGCACCCTGATTTGGTGGGTACGACCGGTTTCGAGAGTGTAAGCCAACAGACTCACATAACCCAAACGCTCCAGCACTTTGTAATGGGTGATGGCATGTTTGCCGCGACTTCCATCGGGGAAAGCTGCCATTTTGATGCGGTCGCGTGGGTCACGGTCGAGGTGCGCATTCACGGTACCGGTTTCTTCGGAAAAATCGCCCCACACCAAAGCCCAATAGGTACGGTCGATGCTGTGATCGAAGAACTGCTTGGCCAGGTGGGTCATGGCGTATTCGGTTTTGGCAATCACCAGCAAGCCCGAGGTGTCCTTGTCGATGCGGTGCACCAATCCCGGACGGGTTTCGCCATTGCGATGGGTAGGCAGGTTGTTGAGGTGATGTACCAGGCCGTTCACCAAGGTGCCGTTCGGATTGCCGTGCCCCGGGTGAACAACAAGGCCGGGAGGTTTATTCAAAATCAGCAACTCTTCATCTTCAAACAAGATGTCGAGCGGCATTTCTTCGGGATAAATGGTGGTATCGCGGGGTGGATACGACATCACCACCTGAATGGTTTCACCAGGTTTGATGCGGTAACTCGATTTTACCGCCTTGCCGTCAACCAACACATTGCCTGCCTTTACGGCATTTTGGATGCGGTTGCGCGAAGTGGCAGGCAAGCGGTCGATCAAAAATTTATCAATGCGCACCAGCTGCTGGCCTTTATCTACCTGTAGGCGGTGGTGCTCAAAAAAGTCATCCTGACCACTTTCCTGCGAGGAAAGATCAAGTCCGGAAAACTCCTCTTCTAATTCCATCATGGAAGCCAATTAAATACGAGCCAGCCCTGTACAGGCGCGACTGAAGTGTCAAAAGTACGCTTTCTCAGGCCAATCACCCACAAAACATCCTGACCCGAGGCCAAAACGAGGGTTTGAAGCCTGTCGCGGTAATTTATTTGTTGCGATTGCAACAAATCACTGATTTTCTTGTGGGCATTTGGGCCTATCAACATGCGGTCGCCCTGTTGCCAAGTACGCAAGGTCAAATCGTTATGCATCCATTCTGCGGGGACACAGCAAGCCGCCTGTGGTTCGTATGCATCCGATAAGCGTACATCGAGGGTGGCACCTTGGATTGAAAAACTACCGGGCGCTTTGATTTCTACCGTGATGGGCTGATGGTGCAAGTCCTTAAACCAATCGACACCTGCGCGGGTCCGCACAATGGTCCAGCCACCTGCCTCCAACCTTTTACCTGCTGCCTTGTGCCGCAGTTCCAAAAAAGCCTCAATGGCCGACTGTTCCAGGCCATTTTCGGCTGCAAGTCGGCCTAAGACCCAATCGCCATAACTTATTGGCAATTCCTTCCACGTCCAGCTTTGGTAGGTTTCATCCACCTGCTTCACCAGTTTGCTCCGCCACAAGTCCACTTGCTCGGCAGCCAATGCTTCGAGCTGTTGCAGCCGGCTCGCCTCTCGGGCCAGCAGGGCATCAAGTTGTGGAAAGCGTTCCCTCGCCGGCACAAGCACTGCATGCCTAACAAAATTGCGGTCGTAAGCCAGGCTGCTGTTGGAGGCATCTTCGCGCCAGCTCAGCTGGTGAACTTCGGCATAATTTGTTATGCTTTCCGTAGCAATAGCAAGCAAAGGCCTGAGCAACCAGCCATCGAAAACACGCATGGCGGCCATGGCTTTGCTTCCACGGCCTTTGAAAGTCGCCAGCAGCAAGGTTTCGGCCTGGTCGGACTGGTGGTGAGCTGTCAGCAAAACCGGATAACCGTTTTCGGCGCATAAGGCGCGCATCCAGTTGTAGCGTAGCTCTCGGGCTCCATGCTGCAGGTTTGCACCCAGCTCTTCGCGGCAGCTGGTTTTTAAATGCATGACTGCCTGCCATTTTTTACAGCATTGTTTCACCAGCTCGGCATCGGCCATAGAATCATCCGCTCGCAATTGGTAGTTCAGATGCGCTACGGCAAAGGGCTGTTGCAGGCGGTGGAGGATTTCGCCTAACACCACTGAATCGCGACCGCCACTTACAGCCAAAAGGACCTTTTGGTCAGCCCTGATTCCGGCTTCCTGCAATTGCGCCTGCACCCATTTTTCGAGGCTATCCATCATCACGTAGCAACAATACCTTTTTTCTGTAGTCGATTTTTGCACCTAACTTCCACAACACATCGCCGCCCAAAATGCCATGAATGGGACCCTGGCCCATTTGCGCATAACTTGCCAATATGTGTTCTAAATCAAGGGAAGCAGCCTGCATTTCTTTGATTTTGCATTTACCCAACCGCAAACCATCGAGATCAAACAAAAAACTTTCCATTTGGGTGGTACCCAGTCCGGCCGATTGTTGCTCACTCAGTTGCAAGCTCACTTCAGGAAATTTTTTCTGCATCATGGCCTTATCGAATACCGTTTTGCTGGCACCAGTATCAAGCACCAAACGCAGCTTTTTTCTGAACCAATGTGCTTCCAGCAAGAGGTGACAGCCATCGGCTTCAAGGGGTAACAACTCAAGGGGAATGCGGTATTTCATCTGGGCGCAAAATAAAAAAGACGATGCTTTCACATCGTCTTTTCGGTGGATTTATACCAAAAATTAAGCTTTGTTCATGTTATCAAGAACGTCCATCACTTCTTTCACAGCTGCAGCCGACTCGTTTACGAGTTGCATTTCGGCTTCGTTCAGCTTCAGCTCGATGATTTCTTCGATACCATTTTTACCCAGCTTCACAGGAACACCCATGTAGATGTTGTTGAGGCCGTACTCGCCGTTCAACAAGGCGCAAACAGGGAAAATACGCTTTTGGTCGCGCACAATGGCTTCAACCATCTGGGCAGCAGCAGCACCCGGAGCATACCAAGCCGAAGTACCCAACAAGTTCACGATTTCACCGCCGCCTTTTTTGGTGCGCTCGATGATGGCGTTCAGCTTGTCTTCGGCGATGAGTTCAGTTACAGGAATACCGCCTACGGTGGTATAACGGGGCAAAGGTACCATGGTGTCACCATGGCCACCCATCAATACCGCTTGGATGTCTTTAGGTGAGCAGTTCAGCTCTTCTGCCAGGAAGGCGCGGTAACGGGCGGTGTCGAGTACACCGGCCATGCCAAATACCTTGCGCGAATCTTTCTTCGCAGCCAGGTAAGCGCAATAGGTCATTACGTCGAGCGGGTTAGAAACCACGATGATAATGGCATCTGGTGAATGCTTCAATACGTTTTCAGTTACCGACTTTACGATGCCGGCATTGGTGCTGATAAGGTCGTCGCGGCTCATACCGGGTTTGCGGGGCAAGCCGCTGGTGATTACTACCACTTCGCTGCCGGCAGTCTTGCTGTAGTCGTTGGTAGAACCCTTGATGCGGGTATCGTACATGTTTACAGGCGCGGTTTGCCAGATGTCAAGTGCCTTGCCTTCGGCAAAGTTTTCCTTGATATCAACCAATACCACCTCGTTAGCGAGTTCTTTGTGGGCGATTACGTCTGCGCAGGTAGCCCCAACGTTGCCTGCTCCAACTACAGTAATTTTCATATGGAAGAGATTTTTTTTGCGGCACAAATTTACACATTCAAAGCCGTTTATTCCTATATTGCAGATTGATTTGCATACAAAAAGCAACGACCATTAATCATTCACAAACGCATGAAAAAAGCGATACTGCTCCTGGCCTTAGCGCTGGGTTTTAATCAAGTGAAATCGCAATCCAACGAACTGGGTTGCGGTACAGAACCTGCCCCTGCTTCTGCACTCAACTTCATTACCAGCCTGCACGAGAACAAGGTTTTCGAACAGTTTGACGTGGAGCGCGTGCAAAACACCATTTTCATACCCTTGAAAATCCACATCATCGGTAACGATGCCGGTTTGGGATACTACAGCATCCAGAACCTGATGGCAAACATTTGCGAACTGAACCAGAAATACAATGCGCATGGCATTCAGTTTTTCATCCGCGGCACCATCAACTACATCAACAGCACCCAGCTGTACAACCTGCCAAGTTTTGCCGTTTCTGCGGCTGCCAATACACAGTACAATGTTAACCGCATGATCAATGTGTACTTCGCAAACTTGAGCACCATGAGCCTGTGCGGTTTCGCGAATTACCCCCAAACCGGTTCTCCCAACGAACCCCTCCGTCAAGGCGCCATTTGGCTGTCACCTGCTTGTTCGGCTCCCGGCAACAGCACATTCGCCCACGAAATGGGTCACTTCCTCAGCTTACCTCACCCCTTCGACCAAACTTCTGACGCACCGGCAAGTCCTTTGAGCGAGCGCGTAACCCGCAATACCAGCGAACCATCACCCCGTTTGAGCGCCAACTGCACCACTGCAGGCGACCGCTTCTGCGATACCCCAGCTGATTTCCGTCCCGATCGCTGGAACTGCCCGGGTGTAAACGCTACGGTGACCGATGCAAATGGCGACCTCTTTCAACCCGACGGCACCCTCTACATGAGCTACGCCAACGACGCCTGCCAGAACAAATTTTCTGTACAGCAGACCGCTGCCATGCGTGCTACTTTAACCATCACACAATCGCAAACCGGCCAAAACATCACCGGACCGCGCATGTACCTGCTCATCCCTCCCATTGAACCATACGACACCATCACCGGAACAGCAACCATTGCCGAGCCTGCTAACAACAGCACCGGACATCCTGCTAACTGGACTTTCTTCCGTTGGAACAAAGTTCCTGGTGCTACCATGTATGTGGTACGCATTCGTAGAAACATCACCTTGATCGAAGAAATCGTGATTTACAACGGTGATACTTCTTATCTCTACCGTGGCAACAAATTGGTAGCGGGTCAAACCTACCGCGTGTCAATCCTGCCATTCAACCACAAGGTTACTTGTCGTCCCTACGGCACCGAGGTAAACTTTACCGTTACCCAAGGCTATGGTACCAGTGTGGAAGAACAAGGCAATAAGTTCTTTAATGTGTACCCAAGCTTGCTCACTGCCAATGCACCTCTGCGCATCAAAACCGGCGAAGTGGTGAACCAAACATTGAACTATGAGATCCTCGATTTGCAAGGTCGACTGGTACAAAAAGCCGGTCTGCAGTCAGAAGGCAACGACTTGTTCGAAATCCCAACCGATGCTTTGAACAACGGCGCCTACATCCTGCGCTTGCAACAAGGCGACCGTTCTCACTTCCAGCGCTTCGTAGTAGGCCGCTAAGTGATATTAACGACATTTTAATAAAGGCAGCTGAACAATCAGCTGCCTTTTTTTGTCCACATGAAGTCCATATATTTGAATCATAAGCCGTTGTATGAAACACCTTTCCAAATACCTTTTGACCCTTTTACTTGGTCTCTCTTTTGTTGCCAACGCGCAATTTCAGCAGGGAGATTGCGGAACGGGTCCTGCCCCCGAACACATCCGATCATTCATTCAATCGGTTGACTACAGCAGCCCTCTTCCGGAAGATTATCCGGTCATCAACATTCCGGTAACCATCCACATTGTACGCACCTCCAATGGTGGCGGTGGTTTTTTTGAAAACAACGCCTTCTTAACCATTTGCGACCTCAACAACCGCATGGCAAGTGCCGGCATGTTCTTTTACCTCGCCGGCCCCGTGCGTTTCATCGACGACGATACCTATTACAATGCCCCCGATTACAGCCCACTTTTCAATATGATTGACATTGAAAATGTGCCGCAAACCATGAACATCTACTACACCAACCTGGGACAAATGGGCTTGTGTGGTTTTGCCTTTTACCCCAATTCAGGCCCCGGAGGCCCACAAAATGACGGAGCAGTAGTCATGAGTTTCGCCTGCTCGCAACCCAATGGAACTACCCTTACCCACGAAGTAGGGCACTTCTTTGCTTTACCCCATACTTTCGACCAAACCAGCAGCAACCCACTTTCGGCTACCAATGCAGAGCGGGTAACGCGTTTGGTAAATGAAGTTGCTCCCCGACTGGGTGCCAACTGTGCCACAGAAGGCGATGGCTTTTGCGATACACCTGCTGATTTTATTGGCTCGCGCTGGAGCTGCCCAACCGGACAGGTTCAGTTTGACATCAATGGTGACCGATTCCGTCCCGATTCAAGTTTTTACATGAGCTATTCCAACGACTTGTGCATGAGTCGTTTTTCTACCCAGCAAATCCTGGCCATGCGTGCCACACTGGCTAATTTAAACGCCCCCAGGGGTTATTTGCTCACCACGCCCATGCCGGCTTTCTCAGCCATCAACCAGGCCCCTGCGCAGGTGAGTCCAGCCATAAACGACACCCTACCGGGCAACCGCATTGTGTTCCGTTGGAATGCCATGCCCGGGGCGACCTCCTATCAAATCAGGGTATTGCTCTTTAATTTCGCGGTGATTGATACCATTACCACAGATACCTTTTTTGTAAGTAATACTCGCGCCATTCGCCAAATGAGAGAGCATAATTGGGAAGTTCGGGCCATCAACGGGGGCAATTTGTGCACACCTTATGGGCCACGGAATACTTTTTTTGCTTCAAGCTATGTGAATACTACTTCGGTGAGTGAGCAGCAATGGCTTCAGGTAAAAGTATACCCCAACCCTACCCAGCCGGGAGCTAACGTGCAGTGGGAGTTGCCCGAAAACACCATCCTGAGTTCTATCGCCTTACGCGACATGCAGGGCAGGCTGGTTCATCTACAGAAAAACGGCTTGGAAAACAACCGTCTGCAAATACCTGCCGACCTGTTCCCCGGCATATACCTCCTCGACTTGCAATCAACCGAATCGAGGAGCATCATCCGCCTTCACATACAGCCATAAGTTTTGAAAATGTGCCTTCCAGTACTTAATTTGGTCAAATGAAAAAACTACAACAGTTCCTACTTTCTGCTTCCTTCTTGCTTTCTGCTCAGTTCGCGCAGGCTCAATGGAATGAAAATCAATTGTGCGGAACAGCTGAACCCAGTCCGGCGCATTTTGCTTACATTGAAAAACTCAATGAGCAATACGATTTGGGTATAGAGCGGGTATCAAACGACCGCATCAATATCCCTGTGAAATTCCACATCGTGACCGATTTTGCAGGAAGCCGCTACGATTACAACACCTTGCTAACGGTGCTCTGCGAGTTAAACGAAAAGTTCGCAACGGCAGGTATGTATTTCTATATGCGCGGCGATGTAAACGTAATCAACAACTCGAACTATTTTCGCCATACTTCTTACAATACCGGCAGCCAATTGATGATTGAACACAACCAAATCCGTGTTGTGAACATTTATTTTGTTGATCTTGGCCCGATAGGTTTGTGTGGCTACGCCTATTTCCCCGGAAGCGGCCCTGGCAGCACCCTGGCACAAGGCGGTGTAATGATGAGCATTCCTTGTTCACAAGCGGGAAACACCACCTTGGCTCATGAGTTAGGCCACTATTTTGCCCTGCCACATACCTTTGATTATACAAGCAACAATCCCAAAGATGTGTTTGCGGAGCGGGTTACCCGCAATCCCAACGAAAGTTTGCCACGCCTCAATGCCAATTGCGCAACCCAGGGCGATCGGTATTGCGATACTCCTGCCGATTACATTGGTTTCCGTTGGAACTGCAACAGCTTTGCCATCAACGACAGCGACATCAATGGCGATTTGTTCCAACCCGACCCCTCCTATTTCATGTCGTATTCGAGTGATTTTTGTATGAATCGTTTTTCGGCGCAGCAAATCAATACCATGCGGCAGACCCTTATTGGTGGTACCCCCAACGATCCGGCAACGCGCGGCTACCTCACGGTTTTCCCCATGCCGGCCTGGGACACCATTGATGGCCCTGTTACCCTCATTGAACCCGTAACCGGAAGCGCCCCGCAACCCGCCAACTGGGTGTTTTTCAAATGGAATCAGGCTCCGGGTGCCACCCATTATTTCGTACGCATTCGCAGGAACAACTTGCCTGTTACTGAATTCATAACCCGCGATACCACCCATTTATTCACCTTGCCCTTTTTGCAAGCCAACCTGACCTACACCTATACGGTGCGTCCTTACAACCATGCTTATACCTGCGTAGCTCCCAGCCAAACAGGCACATTCACCACTACCACGGCATATGGCGCCTCTATTTTTGAGCAGGCACAAAGTCAAATCAAGGTATACCCCACTTTGTTGTCGGCCGGTGAAAGTTTGCATATCCGCAGCGAGAGCCACCAAGCCCGGCAGTTGCGCATCAGCGACCAACAAGGCCGCATTGTTTGGCAAGCTGAACTCGATGCACACAGCCAATTGCAGCAAGTGCGCATTCCTGAACTTCCTGCAGCGCTCTATCACTTGCAATTCGAAACAGCACAAGGCCCGGTGTTTCACCGCCTCATGATCCAATAAGACGCATCATGCTATTCATCAAACCACTGACCTCTCGCACAGAGGCAGTGGTTTTTTCTTTTAACGGACACAACATCCGCTTGCTGGTGCAACGCGATGACCAATTGCACCCTTTGATTTCGGGCAATAAATACCGAAAACTGCAAGCGTTTGTGCGAACAGATGCCGTGGGTTATGTCAGCTTTGGAGGTGCCTGGTCAAATCACCTGCTGGCAGTGGCAGCCCTGGCACGCATGCAAGGTGTTCCCTCCGTTGGATACATCCGGGGCGATGAATTAAGGCCATTCAACGACTATGAACGTTGGTTAACACAACTGGGCATGGAGCTGAAGCATATAAGCCGCAAGCAATACAGCGATAAAGCGGAATTGTATGCAACAACTGCCAGCCAGCACCCCGCTTTTCAACTCATACCCGAAGGCGGACATCCGCAACCCAACGGTTTGGCTTTTGACCACTGGGTACAAGAAATTCCCGAGCAAACCGACCATGTGCTCCTAAGTTGCGGCACAGGCGCTACACTTTTGGGTTTGGCGGCTGCCATGCACAGAGCCGGCAGAAAAACCAAATTGTGGGGTATCTCTGCCATCAATGCCCCAAAATTCCTGGAACAATTGCAGCTGGAGGCCTCGCAGCTATATCCGCATGTTCAGGTATGCGCCAGCCTCGGAGGACAGCGTTTTGGCAAGAATACCACAAAAGAACTCGACCTCGCCAAGGCCTTTTTCAAGCAAACAGGCATAGCCCCCGACCCTGTTTATGATAGCCGGGTGTTG
>Ga0075157_10000945_pt1 | contig 19697 bp, 21 predicted proteins | sample JI81BgreenDNA_FD_70967 | JGI IMG/M metagenome (GOLD analysis project Ga0075157, IMG submission 70967) | Wastewater effluent complex algal communities from Wisconsin, to seasonally profile nutrient transformation and Carbon sequestration -... | ecosystem: Engineered > WWTP > Effluent > Algae...
CATATAGGGTCATACCGAACGGCAAACGGTTGGTTCGAAAGATCGACACGGGCCGAAGCGGTTGGAACCAAGACCTGTACATGTAACCAGTAACGAGGAACGACCATGAAACTCCTGAACTTCTTCAAGTCCTTCAAGAACAACGAATCCGGCGCCGTGACCGTGGACTGGGTCGTTCTGACCGGCGCCGTCGTGGCCCTGGGCGTGACCGTCGCCACCACGATCGGCGGCTCGATCACCACCGCCACGACCGCCATCACCGAAGACATCGCCGGCGAGTGATCTTCGCCTGACGCAGGCCCGCGCGTTTGGCCCATCCGGCCATCCGTGCGACGCGGGCGGAGGGCCGCTACCCCCCACCTCCGCCCGCGCCCTGCCTGCCGATGTCTTCCACAGGCTGCTGCGATCCGGCCATGGCGTCGCCAGACTCCCCCGGGAAACATGGCAAAACCGCCAAATTTGCCATCCGAAGGCATTCCGGGCCAACCGAAAGTATGTAGCTTGAAAAATAGTTGTTAACGTTTTCAGTCGCTTAGCCGTGTTAAACGCAAAAGTTAACATGTGCTGAAAATGCCCTATCGCAACCCAACTGCCGCCATGATTCAGGGGCCATATGCCCTCATACCGAACGGCAGACGGACCGGATGAACGGACCGAAACACCCGGGCGGTTGTGAGCAAGACCTGAAACCAGAAACATCTATCAAGGAAGACCACCATGAAATTCCTGAACATCTTCAAGCGCTTCAAGAACGACGAATCCGGCGCCGTCACCGTTGACTGGGTCGTGCTGACCGGCGCCGTTGTGGGCCTCGGCATCATCATCGCACAAACGCTGACCCCGTCGATCCAGGGTGCCGCGACTAACATCGCGACCGAAGTGACGAACGCCAACGACTGATCTTCACGCCAGTTCGCGTGACGATGCGGCCAGACCAAAGGTCTGGCCGCTCTCACAAGAGCGGCATCTCCGTTAAAGCCTGTTGCCAAACCCACGATATCGCCCAGCAGGGCATTCGGAAACGGGAGTCACAGAATGACCGACGTTACACCATCGACCGAGACACCCGTCCGGCCCTTTCACCGCTTCCTTCGTGATAATGACGGGGCGGTCACCGTGGATTGGGTTGTGCTGACCGCCGCCATCGCGCTGTTATCGGTTCCGCTTCTCATTTCGATCAACACCGCAACCGAGACGGCAACCGCCGGCATCGCTGAAAGAATCGACACCGCAGGGGATTGATCCGCAGGTCACCGCCATCCCCGGTGGCCATGACATCCATAAACCCGCCCGCACGTGGCGCGGAACACATCGAGGCAAAATACAATGCGCATGATGTTCGGATTGGTTCTGCTCGTCGGCATGGCGCTGGCGGGCTTTGCCGTTTACATGGCCCAAGGTTACATCAACAAGACGGAAAGCGCCCTTGTTCAGGAACGCGCCTTCCGCGCCAAGGTTGGTGACCTGGTCGAGGTCTATGTTGCAGCGGAACAGCTCAAATACGGCGACACTCTGGAACCCGACGCGGTGAAGAAGATCTTCTGGCAGAAAAGCGCCCTGCCCGAAGGCATCTTCACCGAGGAAACCGCTCTCTTCCCCGCCGATGAGGACCGCCCGCGCTATGTCCTGCGCCCGATGGAAGTGAACGAACCCATCCTCGCGCTGAAGGTCACTCAACCGGGGCAGCCCGCGGGCCTGACCGGCGCGCTCGATCCCGGCATGCGCGCCTTCGCGATCAACGTGAACGCCTCTTCTGGCGTGTCCGGCTTCGTCTATCCGGGCAATTTCGTCGATGTCTACTGGACCGGCAATGACGGCACGCGCGAGATCACGCGCCTGATCGAAAGCAGTGTCAATGTCATCGCCATCGACCAGACAGCGGTCGGCGATGCGACGGTGGGTGCCACGGTCGCCCAGACCGTCACCGTGCAGGTCAGCCAAGAACAGGTGGCCCGCCTCGCACAGGCTCAGGCGACCGGGAACCTGACCCTCTCGCTCGTCGGCTCGAACACCGAGACAGGCGCCGAAAAGATCGAGGTGGACAGCGCCTCTCTGCTCGGGATCGAACAGCAGGAGGTCATCGAGGTCGAGGCCGAAAAGGTCTGCACCATCCGCAACCGCAAGGGCAGCGAAGTGGTGGAGATCCCGATCCCCTGCACGAACTGACCGAAATCCTCACTCCGGCGTGATCCGGGGCAAGGGGGCGCAACCACCGGATATGGTGTTTGCGCCCCTTCCGGTTCCTAAGGCTTGCGGCAAATTTACCATTGTTGCCAGTTATCCACATAAGGAACGGCACCTAAGGCAATGATTCTTGCAATAAAATGCCATCTCGGGCATTTTGGGCGCTGGAGCGGGCAACAAAGACCCGCGATCAGAGGTGTGATCGAAAGGGCAGGTCACCGATGCAGATGCGACAGCTGGCGGCAGCTTGCGCGATGGGCTTTGCCCTCGCGACTGCCACGACAGATGCGGCCTCGGCCGAAGTGCTAAAGGTGGTGAAGGGCACGGCGGCGCAGGCGCTCGAGGTGCCGATGAACCGCGCCGTCGTCCTTGAAAGCGAAACGCCTTTCGCCGAACTCTCGATTGCAAATCCGGGAATAGCCGACATCTCGACCCTGTCGGACAGGTCGATCTATGTTCTTGGCAAGACGCCGGGGCGCACGACGCTGACGCTCTTCAACGCCGACGGGCAACTGATCACCAATGTCGAGGTGCAGGTCACCACCGATGTTGCCGAATTCAAGGAACGCCTCAACCAGATCCTCCCCGGCGAAAAGATCGAGGTGCGCACCGCGAATGACGGCATCGTGCTGTCGGGTACCGTCTCCTCGACCCAGCGCCTCGCCCGCGCCCTCGACCTTGCCGAACGCTATGCACCTGGGCGCGTGTCGAACCTCATGTCCGTCGGCGGCACGCAGCAGGTGATGCTGAAAGTCCGCTTTGCCGAGATGCAGCGGTCGGTGTCGAAGAACCTTTCGGCGTCTCTCGGTGTTTCGAACTCCTCGGGTGCTCGCGATCTTCTTGAAACAGGCAGTTGGCTGCGTGGCGCGACCGCAACTAACCCGGCAGGCAACACGGTTGGACAATTCCCAGTCATTGCCGGAAACAGTGAATCGCGTGGCCTTGGCGTTCTGGGCTTCACTACCGGCTCCCTGCAGATCGGCATCCTTCTCGAAGCGCTGGAATCCAAGGGCGTCGTCCGTACCCTTGCCGAACCAAACCTCACCGCCCTTTCCGGGCAAGAGGCGAAATTCCTTGCGGGTGGCGAATATCCCATCCCCGTCTCGGACGACGGCACGATCACGGTCGAATACAAACCCTTCGGCGTCGAGATGCGCTTCACACCCACCGTGGTGGATGGCGACCTCATCAACCTGCAGATCAATGCCTCCGTCTCCTCCATCGACGGGACAGTCACACAAGAAAGCGACGGTATCCAGCTTGCCGCCTTCAAGCGCCGCGAAACCTCCACCACCGTGGAAATGCGCGATGGCGAAAGCTTTGCCATCGCGGGCCTTCTGCAGGACGACTTCCGCGATGTCAGCGGCCAGGTGCCTTGGCTGGGCGACATCCCCGTCCTCGGTGCGCTCTTCCGCTCTGCCGAATATGAACGCGGCCAATCCGAACTGGTGATCATCGTCACCCCCCACCTCGTCTCGCCCACCCGTGGTGAGGCGCTGGCCCTGCCCACCGACCGTGTCCGACTGCCGACCGAGGCGGAACTCTTCCTCTTCGGCGAAGTCGGCAAGGCGGCGACCTCCGGGCCTGCCGGCGAAGTGGCCCGGCAGGATTTCACCGGATCCTATGGCTATGTGATGGAATGATGGGGGATCGGACATGAAAAGAACCACCCTCGCCCTTTCCCTTCTTGCCACGGTCTCCCTCGCCGCCTGTTCCGGCAAGACGATCAGCGCTGATGTCGACGAAGGCGGCTTCGGCAATTCCACGATGAACAACTTCCTCCTCCAGACCGGCCAGATCGACCCGATCCAGGCGCTGGGGGAACGGTTCGCGCGTGAAATCCCCACCACCATCAACTTCGAATTCAACAGCGCCCAACTCACACCCGAGGCGCAGATGGTGCTGGACGAACAGGCGAACTTCATCCGGCAATTCCCCGAAGTGCGCTTCCGCGTGTACGGCCATACCGACCTTGTCGGTTCCAACGCCTACAATCAGCGTCTGGGTCAGCGCCGCGCCGAAGCCGTGGTCGCCTATTTCGCGACCCGCGGCATCTCTCGCGCACGGCTCGAGGCGCTCGTCTCCTATGGCGAAACACGCCCGGTCATCCAGACGCCGGAACCGGAATATGAAAACCGCCGCACGGTGACCGAGGTGTCGGGCTTCCTTAAACGCCACCCGAACATCCTCGACGGGAAATATGCCGAGGTGATCTACCGCGAATACATCCGCAGCGCGAACCCGTCGCATCCGGGCGCCAGCTCGGGCGGCGGGGGCGAGGCCCCGGCTGCCGGACCGGCGCCCGCACCGGCCCCCTAACGCTGCAGCCTCACTTCGCCAGAAACACGGGCCGGGCAAAGACTGTTGCCCGGCCCTTCAAATTCCGTGCCTCTGCGCGACACTGCCCCATCCAGCCCCGGTAAAGTCGCCAGATTTCAAACAATCACGCGTTTCTAGCCCAAGAATCGCCACCATTGACCTCCAGCTTCCACCCTGACTGGGAACAATCTCATGGCGTCACGTCGTGAGGGGGGTGCCCGGTGGCCCTGCCCGCCCGTCCGCATCCCGGACGGACGGCCTCCCGCCATCGTCATCCCTGACCACAAAGGACCAAAAGGCGATGAGCACTGCTGCCAACATGATGCCCGATCCGGCGCCGATCCTGGCCTGCACAATCTCGCGGGACATCCAGGAATTCGACCTCCTGATCGACGACATGGAACTGGAACTGGGCGAAAGCTGGGGCGACCTCACCTTCGAGGATGCCCGCGACTTCCTCGCCCAGCCCGACGCAGGCAGCCTCGAATTCGTCGCCATCGCCGTGAATGCCGAAGACGAGGGCGACCTCACCCGCATCACCGACATCATCAAGGCCGCCACCGAACGCAAGATCAAGGTCATCCTCATCGCCGACCAGATCAGCCCCGCCGGTCTGCATCAGCTCCTCCGTCTGGGCGCGGACGACTTCGTCCCCTACCCCCTGCCCGAAGGCGCGCTGAAAGAGGCGATCGAACGCGTCCGCCGTCCTGCGCCCGCCCCGGTCCAGACCGCCGCCAGCATCACCCACCTGCACGCCGTCCCCGATGCCCCGCCCCAGACGCCCAGCTTCAAGGCCAAGGGCGACCGCGACGGGGTCGTCCTGCCCGTCCACGGCCTTTCCGGCGGCTCGGGCGCCTCCACCTTCGCGGCCAACCTCGCATGGGAACTGGCCACGATCGAAAAGGAGGACGCGCCGCGCGTCTGCCTGCTCGACTTCGATTTCCAGTATGGCTCCGTTGCCACCTATCTCGACCTGCCCCGCAAGGAGGCGGTTTTCGAACTCCTCTCCGACACCGCCGCCGCCGACAGCGACGCCTTTCTCGCGGCGATGCTCACCTACAACGACAAGCTTCACGTCCTAACCGCGCCGGCCGACATGTTGCCGCTTGACATCGTCGCGCCCGAGGACATCGCCCGCATCATCGACATGGCCCAGTCAAACTTCGACTTCGTCATCATCGACATGCCCAAGACCATCGTGGCATGGACGGAAACCGTCCTGACCCGCGCGCATGTCTATTTCGCGATGATGGACCTCGACCTGCGCTCGGCCCAGAACGTCCTGCGCCTCGTGCGCGCGCTCAAGGCCGAAACCCTGCCGCATGAGAAACTCCGCTATATCCTGAACCGCGCCCCGAAATTCACCGACCTCTCTGCCAAGAGCCGGGTGAAACGCATGTCCGAAAGCCTCGACATCCGGCTGGAGGTCCAGATCCCGGACGGCGGGCCGCAGGTGACACAGGCCAATGACCACGGTCATCCCCTGTCGCACAGCGCGCCGAAAAACCCGGTCCGCAAGGAAATCCAGAAACTCGCCAAATCACTGCATGACCTGAACCGCGCCGCTGCCACCGGTCGCAAGTAACCTTAACCCGATCAGACTGCCTGGCCTGGGGGGCCAATCTGATGTTTTCACGTTTCAAAAAGCCTGACGGCTCCGACGCCAAACCCGCGCTTCGTCCTGTCACCCCGGCACCCGCCGCGCCCGCAGCCGGTGCCCCGGCCCCTGCCAGCGTCCCGCGCCCCGCGGCCCCGCCGCCCAAGCCCATGCTGGGCCAGCGCCCGAACACCGTTCCCGCCACACCCGAAGCCGCCGCAGCGGAAAAGGAGAAAAAGCGCAAGGAACGCCTGATGGAGTTGAAGGTGGAGCTTCACAAGAAGCTTCTGGAAAGCCTCAACCTTTCCGCGCTGGAACACGCCACCGAAGCCCAGCTTCGCGCCGAAATCGCCGAGATCACCTCCGAAACCCTGTCGGACATGTCCGTCGCCCTGAACAAGGACGACCGCGCCACGCTCAATCAGGAACTTTATGACGAGGTGATGGGCCTTGGCCCGCTGGAACCGCTGCTGAAGGATGAAACCGTCTCCGACATCCTCGTGAACGGTCCGCACCGCATCTTCGTCGAACGCGGCGGGAAACTCACCCTGACCGACGTCACGTTCAAAGACGAACGCCACCTGCTGCGGATCATCGACAAGATCGTCTCCGCCGTGGGCCGCCGCGTCGATGAATCCAACCCCTATTGCGACGCCCGTCTCGCCGACGGCTCGCGCTTCAACTGCATGGTGCCTCCGGTCGCAGTGGACGGCTCGCTCGTCTCCATCCGGAAGTTCAAGAAGGAAAAGCTGGGCGTGGCCGACCTCGTCCGCTTCGGCGCCTTCACCGAGGAAATGGCCGCCTACCTCCAGGCCGCCGTTTCCACCCGGCTCAACATCATCGTCTCGGGCGGGACGGGCTCGGGGAAAACCACCACGCTCAACGCGCTGTCCTCCTTCATCGACAACACCGAACGCGTGCTGACGATCGAAGACACCGCCGAACTCCAGCTTCAGCAGGTCCATGTGGGCCGCATGGAAAGCCGCCCGCCGAACGTCGAAGGCAAGGGTGCCGTGACCCAGCGCGACTGCCTCCGCAACGCGCTCCGGATGCGCCCCGACCGCATCATCGTCGGCGAAACGCGCGGCGAGGAAGTGATCGACATGCTTCAGGCCATGAACACCGGCCATGACGGGTCCATGACCACGATCCACGCCAACAACGCCCGCGACGGCATCTCGCGCCTTGAAAACATGGTCGCCATGGCCGGAATTGAAATGCCGCTCAAGGCGGTGCGCAGCCAGATCTCTTCCGCCGTCAACCTCATCGTGCAGGCCTCCCGCCTGCAGGACGGTTCGCGCCGCATGGTCTCCATCACCGAAATCACCGGCATGGAAGGCGACGTCATCTCCATGCAGGAAATCTTCCGCTACGAACGGCTGGGCGTCGAACCCTCCGGCAAGATCATCGGCCGTTTCAACGCCACCGGCGTGCGCTCGCACTATTCCGAACGCTTCCGCCAGTGGGGCTATGACCTGCCCGCCTCCATCTACGAACCGATCATCTGACCCCCACCACCAGATCAGGCCCGCCCCACATGGAATTCAGCGCAGCCCCCGTCATCTACATCGTCATCTTCGTCGCCGTCGTGGTGCTCGTCGAAGGCCTGTATCTGACGGTCTTCGGCAAATCGATCAGCCTCAACTCCAAGGTCAGCCGCCGCCTCGCCCTTCTGGAAAAGAACCAGAACCGCGAACAGGTGCTGGAACAACTCCGCAAGGAGATGTCCCAGCACATGAACGCCAAGGGCATCCCGCTCTACAAGATGCTCGCCTCCAAGGCGCAAAAGGCCAACATCGCCTTCTCGCCCCGGCAACTTATCGGGATCATGGGCCTCCTCGGCATCGTCGCCTATGTCGGCCTTACCCTCATGACCGAGGCGCAGACCACCGTCCGCGTCGGCATCGCCGCCGTGATGGGCGTGGGGGGCGTCTATGTCTGGGTGGCGCGCAAGGCGAAAAAGCGCATGGCTCTGCTCGAGGAACAGCTTCCCGATGCCGTGGAACTCATGGTCCGCTCGCTCCGCGTCGGCCACCCCTTCTCCAACGCCGTGGCCATCGTCTCGAAAGAGGTGGCGGATCCGCTGGGAACCGAATTCGGCCTCATCGCCGACGAAGCGACCTATGGCCGCGACATCGCCGAAAGCCTGCGCGCCTTCGCCAACCGGATGGAGAATCAGGACCTCCACTTCCTCGCCGTCGCCGTCTCCATCCAGCAGCAGTCGGGCGGCAACCTCGCCGAAATCCTCGACGGTCTGGCCAAGGTGATCCGCTCGCGTTTCAAACTCTTCCGGCGCGTCAAGGCCATCACGGCCGAGGCGAAATGGTCCGGCATGTTCCTGTCGGGCTTCCCGATCGCAGCGCTTCTGATGATCCAGATGCTCAAGCCCGACTATTACGATGGCGTCAAGGAAACCCAGTATTTCGTTCCGGCCGCGCTCTTCGTCGTCGCCTTCCTCATCGTGAACGTGATCTTCATGAAGATCATGGTCAACATCAAGGTCTGACCCATGTTCTCTTCCATCAACGATCTCATCGTCGCGAAGATGGGCGACCTCGGCCCCCTGCTCGTTCTGGGGGGACTCGGCCTCTTGCTGATCCTCGTCACCCTGCCCTTCCTCCTGAAGAAAGAGCCGGAACCCTTCGACAAGCTCAAGCAGCAGGCCCGCGGGATGGAACGCGGCAAGGCCCGCGATCCCCGCGATGCCGACCTGCGCCGCTCCTCCGATCGCAACGACAAGCTGAACCGTTTCGCCCATTTCCTCGAACCGCAGGACAAGGAGCAGATGTCGGCGGCGCGGCTCAAGATGCTGCGCGCGGGCTACAGGGGCAAGAATTCCGTCCGCATGTTCCATGCCATGCAGTTCCTGCTCGGGATCGGCTTCCTCGTGCTCGGCATGGCCTATACCTTCGCCGTCAGCCGCTCGCAGGAACTCGACATGCAGGCGATGGCCATGTCCACCCTGATGCCCGCGGCGGCCGGATATTACCTGCCCGTCTACTGGGTCCAGCGCCGCCTTCAGACACGCCAGCAACTCATCACCGACGGCTTCCCCGACGCGCTCGACATGATGCTCGTCTGCGTCGAGGCAGGGCAGTCGCTCGACCAGTCCATCGCCCGCGTCGCCCGCGAGATCGCCCCCGCCTATCCCGACCTTGCCGAGGAATTCGACATCGTGAGCCAGGAGGTCCGCGCCGGCAAGGAACGCGTCACCGTCCTGCGCGACATGGCCGAACGCGTGGGCCTGCCCGATATCACCTCTTTCGTCACCACGATGATTCAATCCGCCACCTTCGGTACCTCCATCGCCGAGGCGCTGCGCGTCTACTCCGCCGAAATGCGTGACAAACGCGTGATGCGCGCTGAAGAAAAGGCAAACACCTTGCCGACGAAGCTCACCCTCGGCACAATGCTCTTCACCGTGCCGCCGCTGATGGTGATCCTGATCGGGCCCTCCATCCACGGCGTCGTGAAGGCATTCGGAGGCTGAGGCCGGGATGGGGCCAATTTGAAGACTGCGATACCGGCGGCCCTCGCGGGCCTCTGCCTTCTGGCCGCCTGTCAATCGACCGGCGGCCTTGGCACATCCGACACGCGCACGCCCCCCGGCGTCGACCGGCGCGCCTCTGCCGAGGACGGCCTTCTTGTGGGGCATCGTCTGATGGAGGCGGGCGAATACGAACTCGCCCTGCGGGCCTATATGCGCGCCGCGGGTCAAAGGGGGATCAATATCGACACCCTCTCCGCCATCGGGTCGGCCAATCTCAGGCTGGGCCGCATCGGGCAGGCCGAGCGCATCCTGCGTCAGGCCATGGAGGAGGACCCGACCTTCGTGCCCGCGCTCAACAACCTTGGCGTCGTGCTGATGGAACAGGGCAAACCCGACGAGGCCCGCCTCATCTTCCAACGCGCCTTCGCCCTCGACAGTGGCCAAACGGACTCCATCCGCGAAAATCTCCGACTTGCTATCGCGCAAAGCGAAGCGTCGGTGTATGATGACGAACAAGAAGAACCGACTTTCTCCCTCGTGCGGCGGGGTCAGGGCGAATTCGTCCTTCTCTCGCCGCTCTAGGGTCAACGGGACCGAGCAGCAAAAGGACGCAGGAACATGCGCCACCCAGTCTTTCTCGCCCTGTGCCTCACCGGCACGGTGGCCCTCGCCGCCTGTCAGAAATCCTCCGATGCCGAGGTGCAGCGCGCGCTGAAAAGCGTGAACGTCATCGACGAGACGAACCTCAACGACATCATGCTGACCGTGGGCGACCCGGACGAAGCCGTGGCCTATTTCACCAAGGCCTCGACCGAGAACCCCGACCGGATCGACCTCAAGCGCGGCCTTGGCCAGTCCCTCATCCGCGCCGGACGCGCCGCCGAAGCCGCCACCGTCTGGGCCTCCATCGCCAATTCCCCGCAGGGCCAGCCCGAGGATCGCGTCGCCTTGGCCGATGCGCTGATCCGGCAGAACGAATGGGAAAAGGCTGCCGCCGAACTCAACCGCATCCCGCCCACCCATGAAACCTTCGAACGCTACCGGCTGGAGGCCATGGTCGCCGACAGCCGCAAGGACTGGAAGCGGGCCGACAGCTTCTACGAAATCGCGGCGGGAATGACGACGAAACCCGCAAGCATCTACAACAACTGGGGTTTCTCGAAACTCTCGCGGCAGGACTACGCCGGGGCGGAACGGCTTTTCGTGCAGGCCATCACCTTCGACGACAGCCTCTTCACCGCCAAGAACAACCTCGTCATGGCGCGCGGTGCGCAGCGCAAATACGACCTGCCCGTGGTCCCGATGAACCAGACCGAGAAGGCCGAACTTCTCTACACCCTCGCGCTCACCGCCATCAAGAAAGGCGATGTCGCCGTGGGCAAGGCCCTGCTGCAGGATGCCATCTCCACCCATCCCCAGCATTTCGAGGCCGCCGTCCGCAGCCTCGCCGCGCTCGAGGCCTGACAGGGATGCGCATTTCGGATCTGCCGTCCGACTGGACGGCCTTGTGGTTCATCCTGCCTGTCGTCGCCATCGGCCTCTGGGTCGCCTGGTCGGACATGAAGTTCATGAAGATCCCGAACACCTCCGTCCTCACCTTGGCGGCGGTGTTCATCGTCATCGGCCCCATCGCCCTGCCCTTCGACGCCTGGCTCTGGGGCCTTGCCCTCGGCGTGATCACGCTGGTGGCGGGTTTCATCATCTCCACCCTCCGGCTGGTGGGGGCGGGGGATGCCAAGTTCGCCGCAGCCATGGCCCCCTTCTTCACCGGCTCCTCCCCCGCCTTCGTCTTCACCCTTTTCGCAGGCTGCCTGCTGGCCGCCTTCGCGGCCCATCGCCTCCTGCGCCTGACACCGTTCCGCAGCGCCACCCCCGAATGGGTAAGTTGGACCAGCCGCAAGTTTCCCATGGGCCTCGCGCTTTCCGGGACGCTGATCTTCTACTTTCTCCTCGCCCTCCTCATCTCTGCCTGAATTTCTCCATGAATTGCGGATAGCCCGTCTGGAACCGCACCGTTCCCGACCGGAGTCCCGCAGGCATGAACGCCCCGACCGCACCGCTCTCGCAGGCCCCTGCCACTGCCGCCCCCGCCCCTTCCGTCACCCCGCCGCCGCAGCCCAAGTCGCTGGCGGAAACGGGCCTGTCGCATGTCATGCTGCGCGACCTGCTGCTCAAGACGATGTTCCGCATGAACCTCGAATACGTGTCGGAACTCTCGCGCGTTATCGCCCTGCCCATCACCCTGATCCAAGAGATGATCGACACCGCCCGCACCCAGCGCTTCATCGAGGCGACGGGCACGCTGCACGCCACCTCGGGCAATGAAATGGGCTATCAACTGACCGACGCCGGCAAGGCCCGCGCGCTGGATGCCCTGTCGCAATCCGAATATTACGGCGCCGCCCCCGTGCCGCTGGAGATGTACAAGGAACAGGTGAAACGCCAATCCGTCCGCAACATCACCCTGACCCGGCAGGAGTTGATGAAGGGCATGGGCCACCTGATCCTGCCCCCCGACCTGATCGACAATCTGGGCCCCGCGGTCACCTCCGGCCGGTCGATCCTGATGTATGGCCCGCCCGGCAACGGGAAATCCTCCATCTCCAACGGCATCCGCGACGCGCTGGGGGACAAGATCTATGTCCCCCGCGCCATCGAATATGCGGGCCAGATCATCACGGTCTATGACCCCATCGTCCATTCCGCCGCCGAAGAGCAGGTCGATGACCCGAACTCCCTGCGCCGCACCGGCAACCGCTTCGACGCCCGCTATGTCCGCTGCGAACGCCCCACCGTCATCACGGGCGGCGAACTCACGCTCGACATGCTCGACCTGAAATACAACCCCACCGCCCGCACCTACAACGCATCCCTGCAGCTCAAGGCCACGGGCGGCATCTTCATCATCGACGACTTGGGCCGTCAGGCCGAACCCCCGCAAAAGATCGTCAACCGCTGGATCGTGCCTCTCGAAGAGGCCCGCGACATCCTCGCCCTGCAATCGGGCGAGAAATTCACCGTCCCCTTCGACACGCTGGTGATCTTCTCGACCAACTTCCACCCGAACGAAATCTTCGACGGCGCGGCCCTGCGGCGTATTTTCTTCAAGATCAAGATCGACGGCCCCAATCAGGAGAACTTCCTGAAGATCTTCGCCCTTGTCGCGCGCAAGAAGAAGATGCCGCTGGATGAAAAGGCGCTCGTCCACCTGCTGAAGGTCAAGTATCCGACCATCAACAACAACTATGCCAACTACCAACCCGTCTTCCTGATCGACCAGATGATTTCCATCTGCGAATTCGAGGGCATCCCCTACCAGATGACCCCCGACCTGATCGACCGCGCCTGGGCCAACATGTTCGTCCGCGACGAGAAGATCGCCAAGTAGATGAATTTTCTGCGAAAATTCCGGGAAGCGTCGCGCGGGTCGATGCTTCGGGACCGGGGGCCAGCCCCCGGACCCCCGGGATATTTGAAGAACGGATGAAGCAGGCCTAGGGGAAGTGGCGGATACCCGTCTCGGTCACGATCACATCCAGCCGCTGATCATATTGGTCGATCGGCACCTCGGGCAATTCCTGTGCTGCAAAGGCGAAACCCACGGCCAGCACCGGATGGCGCGCACGCAGCCCCGCCAGCGTGCGGTCATAGAACCCGCCGCCATAGCCCAGCCGATACCCCCGCGCATCGAAGCCGACGAGGGGCACGATCACCACCTCCGGCTCCACCCATGCGCCCTCTGAGGGGACACGCGCCCCGAACTCCCCCGCCACCATGGCCGCGCCCGGCGACCATTCGCGAAACCGCAGCGCCTGCCCTGCCCCAAGGATGACAGGCACCCCCACCGGCCCCTGATGCGCCGCCATCGCGGCCGTCGGATCGATCTCCGTCCGCATGGCCATATATCCGGCCAGAACCTTGCCCCGATAAGCCGCCAGCACATCCGCCAGCAGTTCCGCCGCCTGCCCCTGACCGCGTGCGAAAGCCTCTTTCCGGGCCGCGAAGGCCACCTTCCGCGCGACTGCCTTGGCTTCGTCGATGCTCATAGCAGCACCAGCGTCGCAAGGCCGAGGAAGGCAAGGAACCCCATCACATCCGTCAGCGTGGTGACGAATGTGCCAGAGGCCAGCGCCGGGTCCAGCCCCAGCCGTTCCAGCGTCAGCGGCACCAGAACCCCGCCCAGCGCCGCCACGATCTGGTTGACCACCATCGCCATCGCAAGCACCCCCCCGATCCACGGATCGCCAAAGATCGCCCATCCCGCCAGCCCGATGATCGCCGCCAGCGCCAGCCCGTTGATCGCCCCCGCTGCCAGTTCCCGCAACACCACTCGCCGTGCATTGGCCGCCGTCAGATCGCGCGTCGCCAAGGCCCGCACCGCCACGGCCAGCGACTGCGTCCCCGCAATCCCCCCGGTTGACGCAACGATGGGCATCAAGGCCGCCAAGGCCACGATGGCCGTGATCGTCGCCTCGAAACGCGAGATGACAAAGGCCGAGATAGACGCCGTGAACAGGTTCACCACCAGCCAGGGCAAGCGCTGCCGCACCGTGGCAAGGGGTCCGTCCAACACGCTCGCCTCCTCGCCCACGCCCGCCAGACGCAGCATGTCCTCCTCATGCTCCTCGTCCAGCACGTTCATCGCGTCATCGATGGTGATCACCCCCACCAACCGCCCGCCCGCATCCACCACGGGGCAGGAGATCAGGTGATACTGGTTGAAGATATAGGCGACCTCCTCCTCTTCCTCCGTCGCCTCCACCGTGCGGAAACTCTCCTCCGTCAGGTTCTTCAGGGCCACCTCGCGCCGTGCCGAAAGGATGCGCCCCAGCGTGACATAGCCCAGCGGTCGCATCCGAGGATCGACGAGGATCACGTGATAGAACTGGTCGGGCAACGCCTCCGCCCCGCGCAGGAAATCGATCGCCTCGCCCACCGTCCAATGTTCGGGCGCGACCACCACCTCACGCTGCATCAGGCGCCCCGCCGACCCCTCGGGATAGGCCATCGCCTGTTCGACGGCCACACGGTCTGCCACATCCAGCGCATCAAGGATCCGCCCCTGCGCCGATGCCTCCAGATCCTCGAGGATGTCGACCACGTCATCGGTGTCCAGATCGCGCACCGCCTCGGCCACCACCTCGGCGGGCAAGCTCTCGATCACCTCCTCGCGAATCGTCTCGTCGATCTCCGACAGCAGGTCCCCGTCGATCTCACCGGAGTAAAGCGCAAGGAACTCCTGCCGCTCGCTGGCATCGATCTGCTCCAGAAAGTCGGCGATATCGGCAGCATGCAGCGGCCCGACCAGACCAAGGACCAGCGCCCGATCGCCTGCCTCCACCGCCGCGCGGATCGCCTCCACGCGGTCATCGTCCAGTTCGATCTCTTCGACCGCTGCCTCGTTTTCCGCCATGCCGCACCCTGCCCGATTACCCCCAGCCTAACGAAAGCTGTTTCTGCGAAACAGGGGGCACGGGGAAATTTACCCATGCGCCAAAAGACCCTAGGCTTGCAAGCGATGCGTGACAGGCCGGATGCGGCACAATCGGGGGCAAGACATGGCCGATCTCCTCTTGGGACAGGTGCTGTCCTTCGCCGCCGACCCGTTCGAGGCAGGCGAGGGCGCCGCCCGCCACGAACCCCATGGCGCCGTTCTGGTGGAAGGCGGCCGCATCACCGCCACCGGCCCCGCTGATACGCTGCGCGCCCGCCACCCGCAGGCCCGCCTGCACGACTACGGGCAATGCCTCATCACGGCAGGCTTCATCGACGCCCATGTCCATTACCCGCAGACCGCCATCATCGCCTCATGGGGCAAACGGCTGATCGACTGGCTGAACAGCTATACCTTCCCCGAAGAGATGCGCTTCGCCGATCCCGCCTATGCCGGGGAAATCGCCAACCGCTACCTCGACCTCGCCACCGCCCATGGCACGACCACCGTTTGCACCTATGCCACCATCCACCCGGCATCCGTGGATGCCATCTTCACCGCAGCCAAATCCCGCGGCATGCGCCTCTACGCCGGAAAAACCTGCATGGACAGGAACGCCCCCGAAGGCCTCCGCGACACCGCGCAATCGGCTTACGACGACAGCAAGGCGCTTCTGGAAAAATGGCACGGGGTTGACCGCCTCTCCTATGTCATCACCCCCCGCTTCTCGCCCACCTCCACCCCCGAACAACTCGCAGCCCTCGGCAGCCTCTGGCGCGAATACCCCGATTGCCTGATGCAGACCCACCTCTCCGAACAGACGGATGAAATAGACTGGGTCCGCGACCTCTTCCCGCAATCCCGCGACTATCTGGATACCTACGAATCGCAAGGCCTCCTGCGCGAAGGCGCCGTCTACGGCCATGCCATCCACCTGACCGACCGCGAACGCGCCCGCCTGACGGAAGCCGGGGCCAGCCTCGTCCATTGCCCGACCTCCAACACCTTCATCGGCTCAGGGCTTTTCGACATGAACCTCGCCCGCCAACTCCGCGTGGGCCTCGCCACCGATACCGGCGGTGGCTCCTCCTTCTCCATGCTGCACACCATGGCCGCCGCCTATGAAATCGCCCAGTTGCGCGGTCAGGCGCTCCATCCCTCGCAACTGATCTGGCTCGCCACCGTCGGCTCCGCCCGCGCACTCCGCGCAGAGGATCGCATCGGCAACATCGCCCCCGGCATGGAGGCCGACCTCACCATCCTCGACCTCGCCTCCACCCCCGCCATCGCCCAGGCCACCGCCCGCGCAGAAACGATCTGGGGATCGCTCTTCCCCACCATCATGATGGGCGATGACCGCGCCATCCGCACGGTCTGGATCAACGGCACCCCCCGGCGCTGACCACGCCCTTCCCCCTTCATCTTGGCGAAAATACCCGCAGGGGGTGAATTGGCGCGGCACGCGCCAAGAAGGGGCGGAACGCCCCTTTCCCTTGCCCCCCGCAGCCCGACATCACAGGAACATCCCCAAACTCCCTCCCCCGCCTTCGGGGGAGGGCCGGGGAGGGGGTCTTCCCGCGCGGATGTCCAAATGGCCGCGCTACCGCCCCGCCATCGCCGGATAGGCAAAGCGATAGGCCAAGGCCACGCCCCCCGCCCCGCCGATCACATTGCCAAGGCTCACCCAGAACAGGTTCCCCAGCGCCCCCGCAAGCCCAACCTCTCCCCCGGCCAGCCAACCCAGCGGCAGCAGGAACATATTCGCCACCGAATGCTCCAATCCCAAAGCCACGAACCCCGTGACCGGCCACAGCACCGCCAGCACCCGGTCCGTCACCGACCGCGCCGCGAAACTCAGCCAGACCGCCAGACAGACCAGCGCATTGCACAGCGCCCCGCGCAAAACCGCCTCCAGCGGCGAAAGCGCGGCCTTACCCTCCGCCGCCCGCGCCACCACCGCCCCCATCGGCCCCTCGGTCATCCCCGCCATGCCGAAGGCCAGCGCCAGCCCCACCGCCCCGATCAGGTTGCCCGTCCAGACGATCCCCCAGTTCCTGAGCAACGCGGCCAAGGTGATCCGGCCATCCACCGCCGCCATCACCATCAGCGCATTCCCGGTGAAAAGTTCCGCCCCGCCCACCACCACAAGGATCAGGCCCAGCGCAAAGACCACGCCCCCCAGCACCCGCGCCGGGCCGAAACCGGGGTCCACCCCCGCCATGGCCACGCCCCAGACCGCTGCCCCGAACCCGATGAAACACCCCGCCAGCACCGCCAGAACCAGCATCCGCCCCGCGGGCAGCGCGGCCTTGGCCACCCCCGCCCCCTCGATCAGCGCGGCAATCTCCGCCGGTCTGTAGGCATCCCCCTGCATCGCATTCCCTCCCGGCTTCCCGGCAGCCAAGATGCACCGGCGCCCACGGAACCCGCCTTGCGTCAGATCAATCGCGGCGCAGGTCTCGCCTATTCGGCCAATTCCCAGCCATCGGGATAGAAATCATGCTTCAACGCGATCTCGGTCGCCACCCGTTCACGGTCCCAGACCGCCTCGGGCGTCAGCGGAATCATCCCCGACACCGCCACCACCGTCTCGCCATCCTCCAGCCGCCGCGTACGAAACCCCTTGGATTTCAGCGCCTTCTCAAAGGCTCCCCAATCCGCATCCGTCTCCTCGACGAAAAAGATGAACTCCACCCGCGCCTGCGCAGGCAGGCCCTTGGCCCCCTTGAAGGTGGCGAATGTCTCGCGTCTCTGGGCTTCGAAATTATGCGACATGGCCCCCGCCTATCACCCCATCAACCGCGCCGCCAGACGGTTCTGCCGTTCCACAACCCGCGGCAGGTCGATCGTCACCATCTGCCCGTCCCGCACCACCTGCCGCCCCTCGACGAACAGATGCCGCACCCGGGTCGGCCCGCACAAAAGCAGCGCCCCCACCGGGTCCCAACTCCCCGCCGCCTCCACACCCCGCATGTCCCAGATCGCCACATCCGCCCGCTTGCCCGGCTCCAGCGACCCGCAATCGTCCCGCCCCAGCACCCGCGCGCCCCCCAGCGTCGCAATCTCCAGCGCCTCGCGCACCCCCATCGCATCCGCCCCCCGCGCCACGCGCTGCAACAGCATCGCCTGCCGCGCCTCGCCCACAAGGTTCCCCGCATCGTTCGAGGCCGACCCGTCCACGCCAAGCCCCACCTTCACCCCGGCATCCCGCATCGCGCGCACCGGCGCGATCCCAGATCCAAGACGACAATTCGAACAGGGACAATGCGCCACCCCTGTCCCCGACCGCCCGAAAAGTTCAATTTCCGAACCATCCAGCTTCACGCAATGCGCATGCCAGACATCCTCGCCCATCCATCCCAACTCCTCGGCATATTGCCCCGGACGGCACCCGAACTGCGCCAGCGAATAGGCGATGTCCTCGTCATTCTCGGCCAGATGGGTGTGCAGCATCACGCCCTTGTCCCGCGCCAATAGAGCCGCATCCCGCATCAACTCCCGGCTCACCGAAAAGGGCGAACAGGGCGCCAGCCCCACCCGCACCATCGCCCCCTCGCGCGCGTCGTGGAACGCATCCACCACCCGGATGCAATCCTCCAGAATGGCCGCCTCCCGCTCCACCAGCGCATCCGGAGGCAATCCCCCGTCACTCTCCCCGATGCTCATCGCCCCCCGCGTCGGATGGAACCGCAACCCCACCTCCCCCGCCGCCGCGATGGTGTCATCCAACCGCGCCCCGTTCGGAAACAGATAGAGATGGTCCGACGTCAGCGAACATCCCGAAAGCGCCAATTCCGCCAGCCCCACCTGGGCCGAGACGAACATCTCCTCCGGCCCGAAGCGCCCCCAGATCGGATAAAGCGTCTTCAGCCAGCCGAACAGCAGCGCATCCTGCCCCCCCGGCACCGCCCGCGTCAGTGTCTGGTACAGGTGATGATGCGTATTCACCAATCCCGGCGTCACCACGCAACCCGCCGCCTCCACCACTTCGCCCGCACTCGCCAACCCCTGCCCCACGGCGGCCACGACACCCCCGCGCAACAGCACATCCCCCCCGGCAATCTCGCGCCGCGCGCCATCCATCGTCACGACCGCCGCCGCGCCCCGGATCAGGATCTCATCGTCAGGCATGGAATGCTCCCTTTCTCGCCCACCCCCTTCGGTGGATCGGGAAGCGCCTGCCGACAGAAGGGGGAAAGGACTCGGGCGCAGGCAGCAAAACCCTAGCCCGATCCCCGCCCCGCGCCAAGCCCGACCTTGCCCCCCGCGCCCACCGCCCCATCCTCCTGACCAGTGTCACCAGTCGCCAAGGTTCCCCATGACCCGCCCCATCCTCCTCCTGCCGTTCATCCTCGCCGCCTGCGCCGCCTCCCCCTCGCCCGCCTTCTTCGGCGCCACGCCCCGGACGACCACCGTCGCAGGCCGCGACTACACCGTGTTCCACAAGGAAAACCGCGTGCAGGTCATCCGCCACGGCTGGGCATCCCCCCGCGACCGCGACATGATCCCCGAACACATGCTCATCGCCGTGGCGCAGATCACCGGCTGCACACCCGTCGTCGCCAGCTTTCAAGGCGACAGCGGCGAAAGACGCGGCCGCATCACCTGCCCCCGCGGGCTGCGCTGACCCATGCCCCCAACCGCCCGTCCAGCGCCACCAACCCCGCCCCGAT
>Ga0075157_10000948_pt1 | contig 19674 bp, 17 predicted proteins | sample JI81BgreenDNA_FD_70967 | JGI IMG/M metagenome (GOLD analysis project Ga0075157, IMG submission 70967) | Wastewater effluent complex algal communities from Wisconsin, to seasonally profile nutrient transformation and Carbon sequestration -... | ecosystem: Engineered > WWTP > Effluent > Algae...
GAAAAAGCTGGTGAAAACTATTTGAAATCAAATAAATTAACTAGTATAGCAAACAATGCAGAAGCTTTTCTTGAAAATTCTGTTGAATTTGAGAAAGAGTTAATTTTAACAGAAACACAAATAAAAGTAGTAAAGTCAATGATTGACTACTTAAATTCTTCTGCCAAGGATGCAATTATACCTAACAACATAATTCCTTCAACAAATGAAAACTCAATAAATACGGGAGATTTGATTAATGAATATAATAATATTGTCAATAGAAGAAATAGGAATATAGAAAACGGAGGAACAGAAAAAAATCTAACTGTCATCGATTTGAACAACAAAATTGATGATATGAGAAAAAGTATTAAAGAAAGCTTAAATAGATTAGCGGCTAACCTAAAAATTAAAAAAAATGAACTTCAGTTGCAAGATAATATTACCAATAGTAAAATATCTGAAATACCAAGACAAGGAAGAGAGTTTAATAGTATTGAAAGACAACAAAAAATTAAAGAAACACTATATTTATATCTATTAGAAAAAAGAGAAGAAGTTGGTATAACTCTAGCAATTACGGCACCAAATGCTAAAATTATTGATCCTGCTATTCCTGCAAAATCACCATTTTCACCAAATACGAGATTAGTTCAACTTTTTGCTCTTTTAGCGGGTTTATTGATACCTTTTCTAGTAATATTTGTAAATGATTTTCTTGATACTAAAGTCAAGAATAGAAAAGATGTTGAACAAGTTGTTACAATACCATTTTTGGGAGATATTCCAGCATCAGATAGTAATGATAAAATTATTGAAGTAAACAGTCGTTCAAGTTCTGCAGAAGCTATTAGAATGATTAGAACTAATCTTGATTTTATACTTGGTAACATTGCTGAAGAAAAATGTAAAACAATTTTTGTAACTTCTTCTATTCCAAAAGAAGGTAAAACTTTTGTTTCAATAAATCTTGCTTCAACTATAGCTTTAACTTCAAAAAAGGTATTAATCATTGGATTAGATATTAGAAATCCTAAGCTGAATGAGTATATCAATTTACCGGCTAAAGGTTTGACTAATTATTTAGCCAGAAATGAAAATAATATAAATGAGTACATTGTTAAAGTAGAAAATTTTGATAATTTCTATGCATTACCTTCTGGTGTAATTCCACCAAATCCTGTGGAATTACTAAGCAATAACAAAATAAACGTGTTATTTGATGAACTGAAAAAAGAGTATGATTATATCATAGTCGACACACCACCAGTTAGCTTGGTAACAGATACACTTTTAATAGCTAAAAATGCAGATGCATTCATATATGTAATTAGAGCAAATTATCTAGACAAAAGAATGCTTGGCTTTATTGAAGATTTATATCAACAGAAAAAATTGCCAAATTTATCATTAATTTTGAATGATACCGATTTAAAGAAATCCTATGGATATGCTTATGGATACGGTTATGGATATGGATATGGTATGGAAATTGAAAGTAAATCTTGGAAAGACAAATTTTTTAAGAAAAAATAGAATTCTTTAAAATAACTTTTTCAAGTTCTTTTATACTTTTTGTCTCTATTTTTCTTTCAAAAGCTTTGATGTGATTTTCATGGTGAATATCGCTGCCGACAAAATCATACATGTTGTTTTTTAAAAGTTTTTCAGCTTGTTTACCCACAATTTCACCATAATAATTAACAGTAGATAAAAGGTTTAACTGAAATAGACATCCAGAATTTTTTAATTTTTCAAATTCTTTATAATTATTGACATAAAAAGTATAACGTTCAGGATGTGCCAAAATTGGTTTGTAACCACACAGTTGAATCTCAAAAATAATGTCATATAATTGAATAGGTGGGCTTAAGTAAGACATTTCGATTAGAATATAATTGTCTTTTAATGTTAATAGTTTTTCGGTGTTAAGTCGTTTAAAAAAATAAGAATCTAGCATATACTCTGCAGCTACATTAAAATCATTATTTTCAATCGTTTCTTTTATTAAAACAGAAGTCTCAATGTGTTTATCAATAATAGAGTTTTCATTGTTGTCCCAAATATTTGTTATAATATGTGGTGTAGTTATAATTTTACTGAATCCTATTTCTTTCATTTTAGAAATTAAAAAAATAGTTTCATCAATATTTTTTGCTCCATCATCTATTCCTGGTAATAAATGAGAATGAATATCAACTGTACCGCTAGAAATTAAATCCTTTAAATAAGGTTTGCTTTTAGAAAAGAATAACAATTTTTCAAAATTTTAAATAAGTGTAAAACTATAATTTTTTTCTTTTAATGAATGAAATTATATAGTTTTAATTATCATTTTCAATAAATGACTACCTCGAATTTATATATTTGCAGAGTTATTAAATCCTACAGCAATATTTAATTATATATAATGAAAAATATAAATCCATCTCATAATTGGGATTTAATTATAAAAGGTAAAACATCGCTTTTTGATGTTAGATTCAACGATTTGTGGCATTATCGAGATTTATTATTGCTATTTGTAAAACGAGATTTCGTTAGCTTTTACAAACAAACAGTTCTTGGGCCATTATGGTTTTTTATTCAACCAATTTTTACAACCATAGTCTTTAGTTTTGTTTTTGGTAAATTAGCTGGAATTGGAACAGATGGAATACCTCAATACTTGTTTTTTCTCTCCGGAATTACAGCATGGAATTATTTCTCTGATTGCTTAACTAAAACGAGTACAGTATTTAGAGACAATGTCAATATTTTTGGTAAAGTATATTTTCCAAGATTAATAATGCCGTTAAGTATTATTGTTAGTAATTTGGTACGTTTTGCCGTTCAATTATTACTGTTGCTTTTTATGATGGGGTATTTTTATCTTAACCCAGTAAAAGGAACAAGTTTTTCATTTTCCAATGGAATTTTTTTATTTCCAGTCATAGTATTGTTAATGGCTTTATTAGGATTAGGCATTGGATTGATAATAACAGCTATAACAACTAAATATAAAGATTTAACCTTTTTGGTAACATTTGGAGTTCAGCTAATGATGTATGGGACAACAGTTATTTATCCATTGAGTGAAGTGCCAACTGAATATAGAAAGTTTATTGAATTAAACCCAATGACTGGAATTATAGAAGCTTTTAGATACGCTTTTTTAGGAAAAGGAGAGTTCACTTTATGGAGTATGGGATACTCAACCTGTGTCACTTTAGTTTTACTAACACTTGGAATCTTGATTTTTAACAAAACAGAAAAGAACTTTGTAGATACAATATAATGAGTAAAACAGTCATAGAGCTAAACAATATATCAAAAGCCTATCAGTTAGGACAAATTGGAACGGGAACATTATCTAGAGATATAGAACGTTTTTGGTTAACCAAAGTTCTTGGTAAAGAAGATCCATTCTTAAAAATTGGAGAAACTAATGATAGAACAAGTAAAGGAACTAGTGATATAGTTTGGTCATTAAAAGATATAAATTTTAAAATTAACGAAGGAGAAGCGGTAGGAATAATTGGTCGAAACGGAGCAGGAAAAAGTACTTTATTAAAATTACTCTCAAGAGTAACTGGACCAACAACTGGCGAAATCAAAGTAAAAGGCAGAATAGCAAGTTTACTAGAAGTAGGTACAGGTTTTCACCCAGAGTTGACGGGAAGAGAAAATATTTTCTTAAACGGAGCAATTCTAGGAATGCGGAAAAAGGAAATATCTCGAAAACTTGACGAAATAATAGACTTTTCAGGGGTAGAAAGATATATTGATACTCCTGTAAAAAGATATTCATCAGGAATGTATGTTCGTTTAGCTTTTGCAGTTGCCGCTCATCTTGAAAGCGAAATTTTAATAGTAGATGAAGTTCTAGCCGTTGGCGATGCTGAATTTCAGAAAAAATGCTTAGGCAAAATGGGCGATATAAGTAAAGGTCAAGGTAGAACAGTTTTGTTTGTTAGTCATAACATGGCAAGTGTACAAAAATTGTGTACAAAAGGAATATTATTAGAAAATGGTATTGTTAAATCAAATGGAATCATACAAGATGTCGTTAATGATTATCTAGCAGTATCCAAAAATAGTTCAGAGGAATTAATTGATGTAAAGAAAAGAAAAGGTAATGGGAATCTAAAGTTTATAAAAGGAGAAATAAAATCAAAGAATATTGAATTTGTTGAGTCCTTTAACTCTATGATAATCAAATTAGAATATGACTTAAATGAAAATATTAACATCAATCAATTTAGAATTGATGTTGGAATTAATAATTTTATGGGAGATAGAGTAGCTTGGATTTCATCAAGTAATATTAACAATAAATTTGATATAGCTGACAAGTTTATAAGATTTGAAATTAAAAATTTACCTCTTGCTCCAGGAGATTACTCATGTAATGTTTATGCCGAAGTGAATAATGAAATAGCTGATTGGATAACCGAAGTGTTATTTTTTAACGTGGCTGAAAAAGATTATTATGACTCAGGTAAATTAGTACCAAAAAATCAAGGTTCAATTCTTTTAGACTACAATATTATATCATGATATTTAAAAAAATAAAACAGCATATTCAAGAAAATAAAAAACTTCATAAAAAAAATAATAATGTCTTGAAAGAGTTAGATTGGGCAAATGTTTACCATGATAGTATTAGAGGTAAGCAAGCAATAGAAAATCTAGGACTTAATATCGGTAGATGGGCAGGAAGTTATCCTTTTTTTTATGTTTTGAATAGGATTTTAAACGATTATAAACCTAAAAATATTATCGAATTTGGTCTAGGAGAATCTTCAAAATTTATTTCAACCTACATAGAAAACTATCTACAAGACTCAAATCACATTATAATTGAACAGGATGAAGATTGGAAAAATATTTTTAACTCTAGATTTCAATTAACAAATAAGAGTATTGTAAAAATTTTATCAATAGAAAAGAAAAATATTAAAGGCTACACTGTAAATTGTTATAAAGATATTGATAAAAGTGTTGATCAAAAGTTTGATTTATATATAGTTGATGGACCATTTGGTAGTGATAATTATTCAAGATATGATATTGTATTATTAACCGAAAAATTAACTAGCAATGATGAATTTATAATTATCATTGACGATTACGATAGAGAAGGAGAAAAACAAACAGTTGATGAATTAATCAAACTGTTCAATCAAAAAGGTATTAACATTCACAAAGGAATTTATTCAGGAGTAAAATCCGTTTTAGTTCTTGCCACTGAAAAATATAAATATATTAAATCACTTTAATATTGGAAGAATCTACAGTTTCAATAATAATTCCTACTCTTAATAGAGAAAAACTAATTGGTTTTACTATAGATAGTATATTCAATCAAACCTATCAAAATTGGGAATGCATAGTAGTTGATGATGGAAGTACAGACAACACTGAAGATTTAATTAAATCATATCAAAAAAAAGATAAAAGGATTAAATACTTTAAGCGCCCAACAAATTATAAATCAGGAGGAAATGGAGCCAGAAATTATGGATTTGAAATTTCAACAGGGAAGTATATTAATTGGTTTGATAGTGATGATATTATGTATCCCGATTTTATTTCTCAAAAAGTAGCTAAATTTAAAGAAAACCAAGAAATAAATATTGTTTCATCAGGATTTGTCAAAATTAATAAAGAGACTAATCATGAATCAAGTTTTTACAACATAGATTTAAAAGATATTCCTATTGAAGAATATCTTTTAAAAAAATTAAAATTGAATACACCAACTTTCATGTTTGAAAGAAGTTTTATATCAAAAATCAAATTTGATGAAAATTTAACTAGAGCACAAGATTTAGATTTTACTTTTAAAGCAATTTCAGATCCTGATGCAAAGGTAAGCTATCAAAATGTAACATTATTTCAAATATTGATTCACAATAATTCAATCACTGGAAATTTCTACTCTAAAAAAATAGTAAAAAATTTATCATCTGAATTGAAAGTGCGAAAGGAGATAATGATGTATTATGAAAAATTAAAAAAAAGAAACGATTACGTTAGAACAAATTATGCTCGAGTTTTAAAAAAGACTTTAGAAAATAATGAGTATAGACTATATTTTAAAGAAATTATCAGATTAGATAAAATTTATAAGTTGAAAAAATCCAAATTAATTATTTTAGGATTAATGTATTTTTTTTCTAAAAGAGGAACCAATTTGTTGATTAAAGAGTTTAAAGTTTAAATATGAACAATGATTTACCTTTAGTTTCCATAATAATGGCAACATACAATAGAGCACATTTTATTGTAGAAACACTTTTGTCTATTCAAAATCAAACTTATAAAAATTGGGAATGCCTTATCATAGATGATGGTGGAACAGATAATACAGAAGAAGTTATTCAACCAGTTTTGTTAAAAGATAGTCGTTTCATTTTTAATAAAAGACCAGAAAAATATCAAAAAGGTTTGCCAGGCTGTAGAAATTATGGAATTGATAAAGCTAAGGGAAATTATATTATTTTTTTTGATGATGATGATATCGTTCATCCACTCAATCTAGAATTGTGTGTAAATGAACTTCAAAAAAGCAACCATTCTTTTTGTAGATATTTAAGAACTACTTTTACAGGAGAGTTTAACTATCAGTTTGATTATAATATTACTTATACCAAATTTTTTATTGATAAATCTGATGTAATGAATTTGATAGTAAATAAATTGCCTTTTAATTCATGTGCAGTCATGTGGCAAAAAGAATGTTTTTTAGAAAATAGATTTGTAGAACATTTAATGTATGCCGAAGAATGGGAATTATATTCTAGAATATTATCTACAGGTATCAAAGGAGTGTCAATAGATAAAGTTTTGTTTTTTGGAAGAAAACATCCTAATTCTAATACAGGTGAATTTGCAAATAAAAATTATGTTAGGATTGAATCGAAAAAGAATGCAATTTTATTAATCGTTGAAAATCTATATGATAAAAAACAATTAACAAAACCATTACTAAGATATTTCGTAGCAACATCATTAAAATACAAAGAATTTAATCTGTTCTCAGATATTAAGAGATTAATCAAATTAAGTTTCTTTGAAAAAATATATTGGAATATTTTTTACGTTTTATTGCCTTTTAGAATAGCAATTATACGAATACTAAAAAAAGTAAAATGAAAATTTTAATAATTTCAGAATCAATCAACGTTGAAGATAGTAGTGCTTCAAAAGGTAGAGTAGCGCTTATATATAATTTAAAAAAAGCAGGTTATGAAATATTAGTTTTACATTTTTCCCATAAAGAAATATTGTTAAATGGAATTAAAACTCAACTAATTAAAGAAAACAAAAAAACAGTTTTATTTTATTTTTCTAGATTGATTAGGATAATTCAAAGAATATTTAAAATTAACCTAAATAAAAAAATAGAAAAATACATTGGGTTTTCATTCACACATACAAATGATAAAAATGCTATTGCTAAAGCAATAAGAAAAAGTGATAATATTTTTAAATCAGATTTTATTTTAACCCTAAGTAAAGGAGGAAGCTTTAGACCACACAGAGCAATGCTAGACTTAGAATATCTATCTCAAAAATGGATTGCATATATACATGATCCATATCCGTACCATTTTTATCCAAGACCATATAATTTTGTAGAAGAGAGCTATCAGTTTAAAGAAAAATTGATGAAAGACATAACGGATAAAGCCAGATTCTTAGCATTTCCTAGTTTGCTGTTAAAAGAGTGGATGAATAGTTATTTCCCAATTATTGAAAACAAAAGCATTATCATTCCTCATCAAATAAATATTGAAACAACACCAGAAAAATTACCATCTTTTTTTACACCAAATGAATTTTCATTATTGCATGCTGGTAATTTATTAAAACAACGAGAACCAAAATATTTAATAGAAGCATATCTGAATTTTTTAGATAGCAATGAAAAAGCAAAGCAAAATTCAAAATTATATTTTATAGGTGATTATAAGAAACACAAGACCACACTTGATGTTTATAAAAATCATCCTAACATTATAGTCCATGACTATATAGAGTATAAAATTATCCAAGAATTAGAAAAAAATTCTGCGGTTAACATAATACTAGAAGCAATCTCAGAGATTAGTCCATTTTTACCAGGAAAATTTCCGAATTGTATAAAAGTTAATAAACCGATTTTAGTTTTAGGACCATATTACAGCGAAACAAGAAGATTATTAGGTAAGCAATATAAATTTTGGTCAGAGACTAATGATGTTGCTAAAATTGAAATATTATTAAACCAACTTTATGAAGATTGGAATACCAATAAAAGTGAGTTTGATATAAGAAATGACTTAATTGACTACTGTAATGAAGTTCAATTAAAGAAAACAATTGATTCTCTAGCAATTTAAATTTTAATGAAATACTCAATTTTTATAACAACAAAAAATCGCAAAAAAGATTTAGTATATACACTTGATAAATTGAGTGAAACAATTCAAAAGAAAGATGTGAATTGTTTTATATTTGATGATGGTTCAGATGATGGAAGCTTTAATGAGATTAAAGAAAAATTTCCAAATATAGAAATTCAAAGAAATGAAATTTCAAAGGGATATATATATTGTAGAAATAAAATGCTTAACGAAGCCGATGACGATTTTGCAATTTCTCTTGATGATGATGCTCATTTTATTTCTAATAATTCCATCGAAATAATTGAAAATCATTTTATTAATAATCCAAAATGTGGTTTGATAGCTTTCAGGATATTTTGGAATTTGGAAGAGCCAAAAAATATTGATACCCAAGATAAACTTCATCAAGTAAAAGGTTTTGTTGGATGTGGTCATGCATGGAGAATGAGTGCTTGGAGAGATATACCTAATTATCCAGAATGGTTTCAGTTTTATGGTGAAGAGAGTTTCGCTTCATTACAGTTATTTAAAAAAAAATGGGAAGTTCATTATGTTCCACAAATATTAATTCAGCATAGAGTTGACTTAAAGCAACGAGCAAAACAAAAAAGTGAGTTTAGTTATCGATACAGAAGAAGCCTTCGAGCAGGATGGTATAATATTTTTCTATTTTATCCAATCGTTAAAATACCTTACTTTTTTAGTTATTCAATGTTGATGCAGTTAAAAAAAGTTTTTAAAGGAAATTTTAAAATTCTAAAACCATTGTTTTTGGCGAGTATAGATTTAATTAAAAATTTTAAAAGAATTAAAAAAAATAGAAATCCACTTTCTGAACAAGAATTTGCAGACTACAGAAGATTAAAAGAACCAAAGATTTATTGGAATCCTGAAAAATAATTACATTTACTTCCTATCAACCTATATCGTTAATGAATAAAATACCTTATCTAATAGCAGAAGTAGCACAAGCTCACGAAGGAAGCTTAGGAATACTTCATTCCTATATTGATGCTGTTTCAAAAACTGGGGTTCAAGCCATTAAATTTCAAATGCATATTGCTGAAGCAGAAAGTAGTGTTTATGAACCATTTAGGGTAAAATTTTCTAAAGAAGATAATACTCGTTTTGATTATTGGAAACGAATGGAGTTTTCATTGGAGCAGTGGAAAGAAATTAAAAACCATTGTGATGATGTTGGACTAGATTTTATCTGTTCACCATTTAGTAATTTAGCTGTAGATTGGCTTGAACAAATTGGAATTCATAGTTATAAAATTGGTTCAGGTGAAGTAAATAATTTACTTCTTTTGGAAAAAATTTGCACTACAGGAAAGCCAATTATTATTTCATCAGGAATGAGTAGTTTTGACGAGTTGGATAAAACAGTTGATTTTTTAAAAAATAAAAATGTTGATTTTTCAATTCTTCAATGCACAACAGCTTATCCAACAAAACCCGAACAATTTGGATTAAATGTAATAAACGAACTTAAACAACGATATGACGTTACTGTAGGTTTTTCAGATCATTCTGCAAAAGTTTCAACTGGAATTGCTGCTGTAGCATTGGGAGCGGAAATTTTAGAGTTTCACGTTGTATTTCACAGAGAAATTTTTGGACCAGATGCTAAAGCATCTTTAACAATTGAAGAAACCAAACAATTAGTAGAGTCAGTTGTTGATATTCAATCAGCAATTGATAACCCTATTGATAAAAATAACAATAATCAATTCAATGAGTTAAAATCAATCTTTGAAAAATCATTAGCAATTAATAAAAATCTACCAAAAAATCACATTATTACTTTTGATGATTTGGAAAGCAAAAAGCCAAAAGGTTATGGAATTTCAGCTACTGATTTTCAAAAAGTAATTGGTAAAAAAATAAACAAAGAAAAGTTAAAGTGGGATTTTTTAACTGAAGAAGATATAGAATGAGTTTAAAAAGAAAAATAGCAGTAGTAATAACAGCACGACCATCATATAGCAGAGTAAAAACGGTTTTAACTGCAATAAAAAATCATCCAGAGCTAGAGTTACAACTCATTGTCGCTGCTTCGGCATTACTAGATAGATATGGAAGTGCAGTAAATTATATTGAAAAAGATGGTTTTGAAATTGCAGCTAGAGTTTTTAATGTTTTAGAAGGTGAAAATCTAACTGCAGCTGCTAAAACTACAGGGATAGGAATACTAGAACTTTCCACAGTTTTTGATAATTTAAAACCCGATATTGTGGTAACTGTCGCAGATAGATTTGAAACAATGGCAACTGCAATTTCTGCGTCGTACATGAATATTCCCTTGGCTCACATTCAAGGTGGAGAAGTTACCGGAAATATAGATGAAAAAGTTCGACATTCAATAACAAAACTTTCTGATTATCATTTTGTTGCTTCAGAAAATGCTAAAGAAAGAGTAATTAAACTCGGTGAAAACCCAAAGATGGTTTTCAATACAGGTTGTCCTTCAATAGATATTGCTAGCGAAGTAGAAAAAAGAAAAGAGCTAACATTTAGTCCGTATCAAAAATATGGAGGAGTTGGTTCACAGCCAAAATTGGAAGATGGATATATTGTTGTTATGCAACATCCTGTAACCAATGAATATCAAGATTCACGTAAACATATTGAAGCAACACTTCGTGCAATTCAAAAAATTAATAAACCTACGTTGTGGTTTTGGCCAAATGTAGATGCTGGTGCAGATGGAACTTCTACAGGAATTCGTTCGTTTAGAGAAAAGCATAAATTAGAAAATGTACATTTTTTCAAAAATATGGAAGGCGAAGATTTCTTGAATTTACTTGATAAATCTATCTGTTTAATAGGTAATTCTAGCGTTGGGATAAGAGAATGTGCTTATCTTGGCGTTCCGGTTGTAAATATTGGCTCACGACAAAACAGAAGAGATAGAGGGAAAAATGTTGTGGACGTTGATTATGATGAAAACGAAATTATAAAAGCAATTAATTCTTTCTTAGTTAATAATAATCGGGAAAAATCAGGTGTTTATGGTGGTGGAAATGCAGGGGAACAAATTGCAGAGTTGCTCAAAAATTTACCATTACAGTTTCATAAAACAATAAAATATTGATATAAATGCTGGCTGTTTCTAATTATCATTACATAAGAGAAGATTTTACTTCACCTTTTCCTAGCATTTTTGGTTTAACCCCATTGCAGTTTAAAATGCAATTGGAAGAGTTAAGTAAACATGGATCTTTTATTTCTCAAAATGAATTATTGAAATTTACTGAACAACCGTTTGATAAAAATTATATTTTAATAACTTTTGACGATGGTTTAGCTGAGCAATTTGAATTAGCTAGACCAATACTTAATGAAATGGGAATTCCTTATATTTGTTTTATCAATACTGAAAATTATGTTGATAAAAAAGTGTCCTTAGTTCACCAAATTCATCTGGTTAGATCACAATTATCATCAGAAATAATTGTTCAAAATATTCAAAATAAGTTTTCTGTAGAATTAACAAAAGAAGAGCAGCTAAAAGCAATTTCTAATTATAGTTATGATGAAAGTTCTGTAGCATATTTAAAATATTTGCTCAACTTCAAGTTAAGCTTTTCTCAACAAAAAGAAATTATAAATGTTCTATTTAATCAGTTATATGATGAAAATGATATAGTTCAAAAATTATACCTTAATGATGAAATGTTACAGACAATGTACAAAGAAGATGCTTTAGGTTCACATTCTCATTCACATATTCCTCTTGGGATTTATACCGAAAAAGAAATAGATATTGAGTTTTATCAAACACAAAAATTTTTTCTTGAAAAATTTGGGAAAAAGGCAAAAGCAATTAGCTATCCATATGGTTCGAAAGAAGCTTGTAATGATATAGAAAAAATTGTAAAAAAGAATAATTTTGAACTTGGATTTTCTATGGAAAGAGCTATAACTAAAAGTTTAAAAAAAAATCCATTTATGATATCAAGATATGACTGTAATGATATGCCATTAGGAAAATCTGATATTTTTGTTGGAGTTGATAATTTATTTAAAGTTGCACCAGATGCAAAATGGTTTAGATAATGAAAATCGTATTATTAACAAGTGAAAGTTACAGACATAAGTACATCGCTCACAAGTTATTTCAACATTTTGACTTAAAATTAATTATTACTGAGAAAAAATCGGTAATGATTGAAAGTGTCAGTAATTTGGAAAAAAATGATAAAACTTTTATAAGTAATCATTTCGAACAAAGAAAAAAAAGTGAACTGAATTATTTTTTTGATTATCAATTATTTCCTGATATTCCTTTTCTACCTGTAAATCATGGAGAAATAAATAGTGAATTTGTTTTTGAGAAAATTAAAAAAATTGAACCTGATTTCATCGTTTTGTTTGGAACATCAATTATTAAAAATCCAATTTTAAATTATTTTGATGGTAAAATAATTAATTTACATTTAGGATTAAGCCCATATTATAAAGGTTCTGCAACAAACTTGTTTCCAATTTTATTTAAAGATTTTGAAGGAATTGGTGCAACAATACATATTGCCACAGAAAAAGTTGATGATGGACCTATTTTGCATCAGCTGAGACCAGAAATAGACATAAATGATAGTCTGCATGATATAGGTAATAAAGTAATTAAAAAAGCTGGAATTGAATTACCAAAAATCATTACTCATTATGGCAATGGAGATTTGAAAGGAATTAAAGTTAGTGGTCAAGGCATTTTATGTAAAAATAAAGACTTGACTGTTGAAAAGCTAAGAATTATTTATAGTAATATTAATCAAAAAACTTTAAGAATTTTTATTGAGAATTATAGTGATAAATGTGCAGAAAAGCCTATTATTGAAGTATTAGGTTCAATTAAAAAAAGTGATTAGTAGAATTGTACTAAAAAGTATAGAAAATAATGAAGATACTTGCTATAATTCCAGCTCGCGGAGGTTCAAAAGGAGTTCCAAGAAAAAATGTTAGATTATTGGGAAATAAACCACTAATAGAATATTCTATTGATGCAGCAGTAGAAGCTAATGTATTTGAAAATATAGTTGTTTCTACTGATGATGAAGAGATAGCAATTGCTGCAGAGATAGCAGGTTGTAAACCACCATTTATTCGTCCACCTGAATTAGCTCAAGACGATTCTACCTCAATTTCAGTTGTTCTACATGCAATAAACTTTTTTGAACAGCAAAATATTTTTTTCGATGCGGTTTGTTTACTCCAACCTACAAGCCCTTTCAGACAAAAGGGTTTTATAAATGAAGCAATGAATGTTTTTAAAGAAACTAATTCTGATTCTTTAATAAGTGTATTACCAGTTCCACATGAGTATAATCCACATTGGGTATTTGAAGAACTAAACGGAACTTTGAAAATTTCTACTGGAGATGAAATAATTATACCAAGAAGACAAGAATTACCTAAAGCTTATCATAGAGATGGTTCATTGTATATTACTAAAACAGAAATTTTAAAAAAAGAAAGTTTTTTTGGAAAAAAAATAAGTTATATAGAGAGTAATAAAGAACTTTATGTAAATATTGATACGCTTGAAGATTGGGAAAAAGCAGAAAAACTACTTGAGAAAATATCGTTATAGAATGTGTGGAATAGTTGGAATTATTGGGCAAAAAGCAACGAAAGAAAATATTAAAGAGATGTTATTTGCGCAGCAACATCGAGGTCCAGATTATACAGGTTTTTGGTGTGATGAAAACAAAATTGCTCTTGGTCACAATCGATTGAGTATTATTGATTTGTCGAGTGATGCTAATCAGCCATTTGTTAGCGATTGCGGAAATTATATGCTTGTTTTTAATGGTGAAATTTATAATTATCTGGAAATAAAAAAAGAACTTTCACATAAATATATTTTCAAAACAAAGTCTGATACAGAAGTTTTACTTAATGCTTACATAGAATATGGAAACGATTGTTTGCATAAATTCAACGGTATGTTTGCATTTGCAATTTGGAATAAAAAAGAGAAGAAACTTTTTGCCGCGAGAGATAGATTTGGTGTTAAGCCATTTAATTATTATTGCCATAATGACAACTTTGTTTTCGCATCAGAGTTAAATCCTTTTTGGCAATTGGATATTTTAAAAGAAAAAAATGATAAAGTTTGGTTGAATTATTTTTGCGAAGGAAGTTATGGTTTACCTGATGAGACTTTTTGGAAAAATATACATCAGTTACCAGCAGGACATTTTTTAGAATATGTTAATAATAATTTAATCCTTAAAAAATGGTATCATTTTGAAGACAGAATTATTGAACTTCAACAAATAAAACAGATTGATGAAGAAGAATTTATCACAAATTTACTTTTAAAAGCTATTAATTTAAGATTTCGTGCCGATGTTCCAGTTGGGTTTAATCTCAGTGGTGGACTAGATTCCAGTACTTTATTAGCACTAATTGATAAGCAAGATATTGATAAAAAAGCGATAGAAGCTTTTACATTTATTACGAATGATGAACGCTATGATGAGTTACATTGGGTACAATCAATGTTAAAAAATAGACCGTTTCATTTGAATATTTGCGACATTTCTGCTAATGAAATCCCTGAATTATCTCAAAGAATTTCATTTATTCAACAAGAACCATATGGAGGAATTCCTACTTTAGCATATTCCAAAGTTTTTAAAAAAGCACGTGAGAAAGGTGTAATTGTTCTTCTTGACGGTCAAGGTTCAGACGAAGCATGGGCAGGTTATGATTATTACATGTCAAATAGTGGAAACATAATTCAAGGAATAAATGCATCACCTTTCAAAAAAAATATTTTGAATACAGATTTTTTGTCAAATTTCAATAAAACATATTATCCAAAACCTTTTTCAGATGATTTGTTGAATACTCAATACAGAGACTTATTTTATACTAAAATACCACGTGCTCTTCGGTTTAATGATAGAATATCAATGCTTCATGGAACCGAATTGCGTGAACCATTTCTAGATTATGAACTGGTAGAGTATGTTTTTAGTCGTTCAATAGATTTTAAGATAAAAGATGGAACTCAAAAATGGCTTTTAAGAAAAATTGCAAATAAATTTTTACATCAAGAAGTTGCTTTAGCCCCCAAAAGACCTCTACAAACGCCTCAAAGAGAATGGCTTACTAGTGATTTAAAAGAATGGGTTAAGGTAGAAATCGAATCTATTTCAGAAGTTGATTGGTTTAATAAAAAAATGATTTTAAAAGAACTAGAAAACTTTTTTGCTGGAGATAATCAAAGCAGTTTTCATGTTTGGCAATGGATTAGTTTTTCACAAATTTTAAAATAAAGAGATGATTACATTTTCTAAATTGGGTAATATAGGAAGAGGTAATTTGGGTAACCAATTATTCCAAATTGCATCAACGATTGGACTAGCCAAAAAATATAATCATGATTTTTTTTTCCCAGATTGGAAATATTCAAGTTTTTTTGAAAATGAATTGCCTAAAGGGAAAAAAGATAATTCTTATGTCTATCTTAAAGAAAAAGAATATAATTACTATGAATGGAATTTAAGTGAAGGAAATTTTGACGTTGATGGCTGGCTTCAATCCGAAAAATATTTTGACGTTAATACAACAAGAGAAATTTTCAATTTCAAAAAAGAAATTATTGATCAACTAAGCCATAAATATAATTCATTATTTTTAAAAAAGACTATTGTGGTTTCGGTGCGTAGAGGTGATTTTGTAAATAATCCTTATTTTTTTCAAATTTCTTATCGGTATTACTTTTTAGCTTTAATAAAAAATTTTCCTGATTGGGAAGAAAGAAATATCATTTTTACAAGTGATGATATTCAGTATTGTAAGTATCATTTTTCGTTTATTAAAAATGCATATTTTGTTGAAAATCTGTCACCAATAGAACAATTGGCATTAGCTTCTAAATGTGATGATTTTATTATAAGTAACTCTACTTTTTCTTGGTGGATGGCTTGGTTAGGTGAAAAAGAGAATACAACGATTATAAGACCTTTGAAAAACTATAGAGGAAAATATGCATTAATTAATAATGATAAGGATTACTTTCCATCAAGATGGATTTCTTTTGATGAAAATGAATATAAAATTGAAACAAAATATCTGTTATTGATTTTTAGAGCAAATGTTTATAGTAGTATAGTCAATGTGCGTTATTTTTTAAAGTTTATAAATAAAAAAGCTAGAAAGTTTATAAAAAAAATGTTGTTAATTGAAAGATAAATTCTTTTAGTAAAAATGAGTAATAGATTAAAAGAAATAGATTTTTTAAGAGGAATTGCAATTGTACTAGTTATATTTCGACATAAAGAAATATCCAAGTTGATGCAAAATATGGGTTGGATAGGTGTAGACTTATTTTTTGTTTTGAGCGGATTTCTTGTTTCTGGATTGCTGTTTAAAGAATATCTAAAGTATGGAAATATAAACGCAAAATTATTTTTAATCAGAAGAGGATTTAAAATTTATCCAATATTTTATTTGACCTATATACTTTACATTGCACCCAGAATATACCTAAATAAATTAGAAGTTGATAAACTACTATATGATTTGTTTTTCATCCAGAATTATGCTTTAGAATGGGGTTATGCATATGCAGCCAGTTGGTCGTTGGCAGTAGAAGAGCATTTTTATTTTGGGTTAGCAATTCTATTTTGGTATTTATTTAATAAGAAAAAAATATCTTTAGAAATAGACAAAAGTTCAAACTTTGATAAAATTTTAATTGGCATTTTGATTATAGTGCTAATAGGCAGATTTTTTTCAAATTTAATGTTACCAAATGAATTTGTTAGAAATACGACCATGACTCATCTGAGGATAGATTCACTTTTGTTTGGGGTATTAATTTCATATTGGTATTATTTTAAAAGAGAAAAATTATTTAATTACTATAAAAACAATAAAAATATTCTTTTAATAATGTCTTTTTCAATGCTAACATTTACACCATTTATAGATTCTATTCAATCTTTTTTTGTAAAGACTGTTGGATTTACAATGGTATATTTGTCTTTTGGAATTATTCTTATACATTTTATTTGTAATCAAGATATTAATAATCAAATAAATTCAATGTTTTCTAAAAGAGTAGTTAATATTGTAAGTAAAATAGGTTATTGCTCGTATTCGATATATATAATTCACTCATTTGTAATTAAATGGATAAATTTTTTCAATATAGATAGCAAGTTGATTTCCTTTACTCTTGCATTTATTTTATCTGTCGTTTTAGGAATATTTATGACTGATAAAATAGAGGTTTATTTTTTAAATTATAGAAATAAATACTTTCCAAGTAGGATAAACTAATTTTTTATCCAAAATATGGATGTCTTGTAAGTTTGTTGTTTATTTGCATATCCACAAAACAAGTACTAATATGTGGTGGAATTGAAAAGCTTTTTTGAAGATTTAGAGTATATATATTCTAAAAATTAGATTATTTCAAATTATAATGAACAAAAAGATATTTATTTTACTACCAGACGGAGTTGGATTGAGAAATTTTGCTTTTACAAATTTTCATCAAATTGGTTTGGATTTAGGCTTTCACATAACATTTTGGAATTCTACTTTGTTTAATCTTTCTGATTTAGGATTTGAAGAAATTAAAATTGAAAATCCAAAATTACATCCATCGACTGATCTTTATAAGAGAGCTCAAATCCAAATTGAGCTTAATCAAAATATCATTAGGTCAAATAATTTGATTTATAACTCTTACAGGTTTCCTTTTACTCAAAAAACCTTAAGGCAAATTATTAAAACAAGAGTGCAAAAATGGATTATTTTTTCACATAATTCAAAAAATGGTCTGCAAAGATTAAAGAATAGAATTAAGGAGAATGAGAGAAAGACAAAACTTTATTTTGAAAGTATTGAAACTTTAAAAAAACATAAACCAGATATTGTTTTTTGCACAAACCAAAGAGTTACAACAGCTGTTTCACCTATTTTAGCGGCTCAAGATTTAGGTATTCCAACGGCTACTTTTATTTTTTCATGGGATAATTTACCAAAAGGAACCAAGATAATAGATACCGATTATTATTTTGTTTGGAGTAATCATATGAAAAATGAATTATTGTATTATTATCCAGAAATAAATGAAAATCAAATCTTTGTTACAGGAACACCTCAATTTGAACCCCATTTTGATGAAAAAATAATTGTACCTAAAGACAAATTTTTTGAAGAGTTTAATCTTGATAATGATAAAAAATATATATGTTTTTCTGGTGATGATGAAACTACATCTCCAAATGATCAATATTATTTGTTAGATTTAGCTAGAGCAATTAAAAAGCTTAATTTGAAAGGATTTAATTTGGGTATAATCTTTCGAAGATGTCCTGTAGATTTTTCAAACCGGTATGATAAAATATTAGATGATTATTCAGATGTAATTAAATGTATCAATCCGAGATGGAAAAAAATTAGCTCAAACTGGGATTCTATTTTACCTCTAAAAGATGATATCTCATTATTAGTTAATACAGTAAATTATTCAGAATGTGTTGTTAATATTGCTTCTTCGATGGTTTTTGATTTCGTTACATTCAATAAACCATGTGCCTATTTAAACTATGAAATAAAGGGAAGTCAATTTCCTAAATGGTCTGCAAAAAAAATATATAATTTTATCCATTTTAAGTCGATGCCCAATAAAAATGCTGTTTTTTGGGTAAATCAAAGTGATGATTTTGAAAATATAATCGAATCAATGCTTAATCAAGAAGTAGATGTTGTTAAAAATGCAAAAAAATGGTTTGAAGTAATTAACCATCATCCAGTTGATCAATCATCTAATAGAATTTGGAAAGCAATTGATAGTGTAATTTCTACAAAGAATGAGTAAATCAATATTGAAATACGATTTTTTAAGATATGGAATATCAAAAATTACAATAAGTACATTACTACTAGTTTTTGTCTTAAAGCCAAAACCAGGACTAAAATTTTTGACTATTTTTAGAACTTTACAATACCTCAGAAAAAGAAACAGATTGTTGTTTTATTTTTTTTTCTTGTGGTACAGAATTTTAAAAGTTAAATATGGATATGATATTTCATATAGAGCACAAATTGGTAGAGGATTTTATATTGGTCATTTTGGCAATATTGTGATTCATGGTGATGCAATAATTGGCGAAAATTGTAATATTTCTCAGGGAATTACCATAGGTATCAATAACTATGGTGAAAAAAAAGGAGTGCCGACAATTGGTAATAATGTTTTTATTGGACCCAATGCTTGTGTTTTTGGAAATATAAATATTGGAAATAATGTAACAATTGGTGCCAATACTGTAGTTACCGACTC
>Ga0075157_10000949_pt1 | contig 19656 bp, 9 predicted proteins | sample JI81BgreenDNA_FD_70967 | JGI IMG/M metagenome (GOLD analysis project Ga0075157, IMG submission 70967) | Wastewater effluent complex algal communities from Wisconsin, to seasonally profile nutrient transformation and Carbon sequestration -... | ecosystem: Engineered > WWTP > Effluent > Algae...
CGCAGAAAAGCACGAACAGGAGTAGTGGATTTTTCATAGTGTGGATATGGTTGGTTTTCAGTTATTTGTATTTAATGTCAAAGCGCCCGTCGGTAATGCGCACCGTATCCTGACAGGTTTCGCTCACCGCATCAAATGCAAAGGTGCCGGAGATGATGCCGGTGCTAACATCAAGGCGGGTGATTTCATAAGTGCCGTTGATGTTATTATAAAATTCAAGGCTTTGAGGCCCCAGCGATCCACATGTGGTATCAATATGCGCATAACTTAATAATGGGTGTACCAACTTGTATGCTCCAATACTCCAAAGGGAATCGCCTGTAATCCAAATGCCAGAGCTTAGTTTTTGATTGGTATAATGTTCTGCATCTATCGTAAACCTACCCAGCACATTATTATAATACGGCGTTATCCCCGGCTTAAGCAAGCCGCCCCATTTTGGCGTCCAGGCTTTCCCATCCACCAAGCAGCCGAAAGTTTGTTTGCCTTCCTGCGTGGCGGCGGGTAGTTTTTCCAATTCTGTGGGCGGCGTTTTGTCTTTTTCGCAGGCGCTGAAGCTCAGGGCGCAAAGGAGCGCGAAGAGGAGTAATGATACCTTCATATCTTTTTTTACACAAAAGTATCCTGGCTAATACTTGTGAGTAAGGACAAACAACCCGTTTTGGAACAGGGTAAATTTCAGGTATTGTACCAAGATTTGGGTGAATCTGAAGATTGATGGATGCTTTCATACTGATTTTCAAATCCACCCAAATCCGGGTATAAAACAAAAAAAGCGTCCCGACTTTGCACAACACAAAGCCGGGACGCCTTTTTAATCCATGCAGGAGAAGGTTGCTTATTGCGGCAATGCCGTAGCAATCGCCATCAAAAACTCCTGACGTGTATTTTCATTCAAAAACTTGCCGGAATACTCAGCCGTAATGGTGCTGGCGCCGTGGTGCTCCACGCCACGCGCCTGTACGCACATGTGCCGGGCATCAATGTAGACCGCCACATCCTCTGTTTTCAGCAGCTTTTTCAACTCTTCCACAATCTGAACGGTCAGGCGCTCCTGTACCTGCGGCCGGCGGGCATAGAAATCAACAATGCGGTTGAGTTTTGACAAGCCTATGACGCGGCCGTTGGGGATATACGCCACGTGCGCCACCCCGAAAATAGGCTGGAAATGGTGCTCGCAGGTGCTTTGCAACGGAATGTTGCGCTCGATCACCAAACGACGGTAATTATACTTGTTCTCAAAGGTGGTTACGGCAGGCTTGTTGTCCGGATTAAGTCCCCGGAAAATTTCCTGCACATACATTTTAGCCACGCGTTTGGGCGTGCCGCGCAGGCTGTCGTCGCGCAAATCTAATCCCAGCAAATCCATAATAGAGGAAAAATGCTCGGTAATGCGCGCTATTTTTTCGTCGTCTTCCAACTCAAAAGCACGTTCATGCATTGGCGTATCGGAGGCGTTGGAGGCGTGCATTTCGCCAATCTCATCGGCGTCGTTGAAGTTGATAATTTGAGCGTTAAGCATGATGGTGGTAGCAATTGATGATTGAAAAACGGCTGCTTGTTGTTTGCTTCTGAAATTTTAAAACAGATAATTTTTTATTTTGTTTAATGTTTTGAAATATATTGATAACATAAATTAAACAAAATAATTTTTTAATTAAATATGCTTGCACTGAGTGTTATAGTAACAAAAATAAAGACCGCTATGTTTACGATTTTTTGAAAAAACGTCACTGTCGGTTATCCCGTATGCTGTCCTGCTGAGGCCACCGGCCAACAATGGCCACCAAATAGGGAATGAAGCACTGGAGCGTGTCGCTTAAGATCAATTTCCCCGCAGATTTCGCGGATTGACGCGCAGATCGCGCAGACCGATTACTTGTGACTACGCAGATAACATAAAAAAATCTGCGCGATCTGCGCGTCAATCTGCGCAATCTGCGGGGAAATTGATCTACGGAATTTGTCATCAAAACAAGTTTCATACCCCACGTTCGCTGATAGGCTTAGACAACAATTGATTGATTTTCAGGTATAAAATCTCGGATGCCCCCGGTTCCAAAGCTATCCGAAACGTATTTTATGTAAAAAACCAGATATTGCATCCTTCGATGGCTTTTGCTCCAAAGCCAAAAAAATCTTGCCGCCTATGCGCTTTCTTACCCTCCTGCTCCTCCTGCTCGCGCTGCAACGCGCCACTGCACAGCATTTCCTGCATCCGCAAGACTCCATCGCGCACAGCGCTTTCGGACAAATCTACCGCATATCCGGCCCCCAAGCCGCCGAACTGCTACACCCCTACCCCGAAAAAAACGCCGAAACCGAGCGCGCCCGCCGCTGGGCGCAACTCGCCGATACGCTGCTGTTGTGCACGCCAATAGATACTTTTCAGGGGCAGTCGCCACGCCGACCCTTGCCGCCGGGCGCTTATGTGCTGCTGCGCGCCCAGGGCGAACACCTGCTCATGGAGCTGCTGCTGACAAGCCATCTTACCGCCTACCTCCGCAACAATCCCCGCGCGCTGGAAATCGCCGTATACGACTCGCTGGCCCAACCTGTGCGCAATGCCCGCGTACTGCTGGATGGCCAGCCCATCGCTTTCGACCCCCGAAAAGACGCCTACCTGTGGCCCAAACACCGCAAAGGCGGCCTGCTGGAAATTTATGCCGACGGCCAGGCGACGATCCTGCAATTGGAGCAACCTTATAAGCATTTCTCCCGGCGAAAACGCAATTATCGCCAGAGCTACAGCCCGGCTGCCCGGGTGTTTGCCGCACCGCGCCGCTGGGCGTTTGTCGCCAAATCGTATGTCCTGTATCCTTTTTCATATCGGGCGCGCAACACCGTTGGCGGCCTGGCTTACCAGCGCCTGCGCCGCCGCTCGGCGCGCAAGGCATTTCATGGCTATATGGCCTTCAGTCAGCCCCGCTACCTCCCCGGCGATACCTTAGAAGTGAAGGCCTATATTGCCGATAAAAAAGGCCGCCCGCGCCGCAAACCCGTTGATTTTATGCTGGAGGGCGCGGGCAAGCAGTTGTTTAAACAAAAATTGGCCCCCAACGCGCCCGGTAATTTTGTCTTTAAAACCGTACTGAATGATTCCCTGCAACTCGACCAGTACTACGATGCCGTTTTTTACGACAATAAATTATCCCGCCTGGCACGCCGCTACGACTGGGACTATAATGATACGCGCCGCTACCTTTCCCGAAGTTTCCGCTACGAAGATTATCAGCTCAACACCGTTACCTATACCCTGGCCGCCGACCGCAGCCAATACAAACCCGCCGACAGCGTCAGGCTTTACCTCACCGCCTTGGATGCCAACCGCCAACCCATTCCGGCCGTTTCGGTGCGGCTGCTGGCCTTTGCGCAGCAAGTTTATCCGGGCAAGGAGCCATTGTATGTGCCCGATACGCTTTGGCAACTGCAACAAGCCCTTAGCGGCGACTCGCTGACTACCCTGACCATCCCGGCAGGTATTTTGCCCGCCGCGACAACGACCGTTGGGGTGACAGCATTTTTTATCAATAATGCAGGCGAAATGCAGCGAAAAAGCCTGTCTTTTCAAATAACACCCCCGCAGCCTAAGCTCGAATTGCTCACCCACAACGGTCAGGAATTAAAAATTTTCTGGACCAACCCCGATCAAAGCTCCCGCGATACGGCCCTGCTGACGCTGCGCTATGCCGGCGGCCGACTCGAAAAACGCCGGGTGCAACTGCCTTACCGAACCATATTGCCGCCTTCGGTGGCCTACGTGTGGGCGCAATCCGGCGCATACACGCGCGAGAACAACCTCTGGGGCTACACTGTATCGCTCAACGCCGAACGCATAAACGACACGATATTGGTAAAGGTCGGCAACCCCGACGGCCGATCCATTCATTACCGCATCGAAGAAGACAGACGCCGCATCGCCGAAGGCGTGATACAAGGCGATAGCCTGTGGCAATGGCAAAAAAGCCGCGATACCCGCCACCAATACGATATTGAACTCAATTACATGCACCAGGGTCAGGAAACCCGTCAGCAGGAACAATTGAGCTATTTCGAAAACGAATTGCTCCTGGAACTGGAGCAACCCGCTTCCGTAGCACCCGGCGCCAGCGCACAGGTGCGGGTGCGCGCCCGCGATACCCGCAAGCGCCCGGCCGCAAAGGTCAACCTGACTGCCTTAGCCATCAATGCGCAGTTTGGAGGGCAACAGCCATTTGAGGCTCCGGAAGTCGACTTTCAGGGGCCACGGCTGCCTTTTGAGCATGCGCGTTTTTCCCTTTCTTCCATTCCGGAAAAAATGAAAAAAGGCGTCGCGCCGATTTATAGCCCTGTAAACCCGCAGGGCTGGTACCAACGCTTGGCGCTCGATAGTTTTACCTACTACCAATCGCGCTTCCGCCTTGCGGAAAACAAAGCCTGGATACGCCGCGACACCTATCCCGCCGACGATTCGCTGGATTATCAGCCGCCGCAGTTCAGCGCATTTATCATCCGCGAAGGCCGTTCGTTACCCGTTCATCTGCTGTACTGCAACAAAGACTTGGAGTACAGTTCGGTCAGCAACAATGTTGTGCCGTACAGTTTTTATGGCGATAAAGGAAAAAATGAAATTATCGTTCGGACGCCCAACGCCCAATACCATATTCAGGGCGTAAAGATGCATTATGGGGAAAAAATTGATTTTGCTATCCAGGATGTACCCGGCGTTAGCAGTTGGTCGGTCAGGGCCGGGGAGGAAGACTGGCAGGTCAGCCGCGTGCCCATGCCCGACAGCTTTACCCTGAACGAGCAAAAACTGCTTTTCGACAGCTACCTGCTCTGGCGCGCTGCCGATACCGGCGGGGTACATTTTTTCTGGCAGGGGCGCTACCGTATTCAACTGGCAGGCGCGGGCACACAGGCAACACAGTTCATTGGTCCATTCCGCACCGGCGATACGAAGATCAACTACCTGAATCCCGGGAAATTTTTGAACGCATTTGAATTCGAGCCGGGCTTTCAGTACATACTTTCGGCAAACCGCGATCGTCTCTACCAGGCGCCCGACTGGATGCGTCGTCGCGGCCGTTTCCGACCCACAGAAGCAACGGTTCTGCCCGGTATGCTGGCCTGGCGCAAAAGCGATATTCGCGCCGACGGGCCTAAAACTGTGGTGCAAACCAAGATTCAGACATTCCGGCAAAACGCCGCAGATCAGCGCGGCAAGGCTAGTTTGGTACTGCGTACTGATTTGCCGCAGGATAGCCTCGCCTGCATTGCCTTGCAAAGCGCCGATTCGCTGATCGGGCCATTTAACGGAAAAACCGGCCGTTTCGACGGCTTGACGCCCGGCGCCTACACCCTGCGCCTGTACACACAAAGCGAACGCCTGCAAACAATGCCCGTGCGGCTGCGCGGCGACACCACCTTGTATGTTTTTTTAAGTAAAAATGGTTTTGCGCCGGCCCCTGCGGGGCAGCGCAGCGGCGATCTTTTCCACCTCGACACCTTGGTAAAGGTTATTAAACTATCGGACGTGCAAAGCCGCTTTTTACCTTTCAACCGCAATGCCGGCGAGAGCGTACTGGTGGGTACGGTGAAAGATCAATCCGGCGAAGCGCTGATCGGCGCTTCGGTGCGGATTATGCAGGGGGGCATAATCATCAAGGGCTGCGTCACCGATTTTAATGGAAAATACCGGATCAGTCTGCCATCCGGGGCGTATACCGTCGAGGTTGCTTACACTGGTTATACCACGCAGCAATTGGAAGGCGTGCAACTTTGGAGCGGCTTGGTAGAAGAACTGAATGCGACTATGGGCGAGAGCAGCGCTTTGCAGGAGGTATTGGTGATGGGCTATGCTGCGCCGTTGGTACAGCAAAGCGCAACTGTTTCTGCAAAGCTGACTGGCAGGACTGCGGGTGTGCAACAAACACGCGCCAAAAAAGCATTGACATGGGCAGATTCCGTCAAGTTTACCCCGCCAATCGTTCAAAAAGACGAAGAAAAAGCGGAAGATGCCCCCGAGCCGCCGCCCGCCGAGCACATTCGCCGGAATTTTAAAGACCATGCGTACTGGCAGCCCAATTTGCAAACCGACCGCAAGGGCGAAGCGGTTTTTGAGGTAAAATTTCCGGACAATATCACCTCCTGGAACAGCTATGTGATCGGTATGGATCGCAAGCGCCGGGCCGGGGTGGCATACACCGAAACCCGCGCCTTCCTGCCCCTGAGCGCGCAACTGGGTCTGCCGCGTTTTGCCCTCGCCGGCGACCGCTTTGAAGTGGCGGGCTTAGCGACCAACCTGACGGAAGACTCGGTGGGCATCACGACGGCTTTTTACCAGGACGGCCGTTTGTTGCAGGAAAAACAACGGCGCATCGGCGGCGGCTTTGCCGAGTACCTGCGTATTGAAGTGCCGCAGCAACAGCAGGATTCCCTGCGTTTGGAGTATCGCCTCCGCTCGGAGCAGTTTCAGGATGGCGAAGCGCGAAGTATCGGTATTTTGCCCGTCGGTACGGAGGAAGTTGTGGGCAATTTTTGGGTGGCCGACCGCGATTCGCAGTGGACCTACCGTCCGCTGCCCGAAAAAGGCATGGTGGAAGTGTTGGTGATGGACAACACCTTAGACCTGCTTTTTGAAGATGTGAAATACTTGGCCAATTACCCATTTGGCTGCAACGAACAGACCTCCAGCCGCTTGGTAGCCCTGCTGTTGAGCCGAAAAATTGCCGAACACCGTCCGGAAAACGCCATTCCCAAAGTAGAGCGCGAGATCAAACGCTGCCTCACCCGACTGGCACAAACCCAAAGTTCAGCGGGTAACTGGGGCTGGTGGCAGGGCGACCGGCCCAGCGCCTGGATGAGCATTTACGTGCTCCGTGCCTTGTGTATGGCTGAACAGGAGGGGTTTAAAAGTACGGCCCTGCCCGGCGGACTGACCTGGCTGCGCGCCAACCTCGACTGGCTACAGCCATCCGAACTCAGCGACGCACTATTGTTGCTGCGCGCTTGCGGCGTGAATGTGGATTGTCGGGAATATTTGGATAAAATAAAGCCAAAACCGGCAGCCACGCTCAACGAACGCTTGTCGCACCTGCGCTTGCAACAATTGTGCGGGCAAAATATTTCCCCCGATTCATTGATGCAGCACCTGAAGCCCACCAACCTCGGCGGCCTGTACTGCGGTAACGAAAACTACGACTGGTACAATCGCCGCGCCAGCAATACCCTGCTTGCCTACGACATTGCCGAGGCGGCAGGCTGGAAAGACATTAGCCGGCGTATCCGTTTCTACTGGCTTCGCAGCCGCACTGTCCGACCGCGCAACACCATAGAAACTGCGCAAATCCTTGTGCGCCTGATGCCCGACAGTGCAGCTACGCGCAAGCAGGCTAACATCAGCATCAACGGCCGGCGTATTGAAAGTTTTCCGGCGCGCCTGCGTTTGTCGGGCGAGGAACTGCTGCGTTTCAGCAACAACAGCGATCAGCCCGTTTTTCTTTCGGCGACCCAGCGCTGGTTCAATCCGCAACCTGTGAGGGCGGATTCGCACTATGTGGTCGGCACGACCCTGATACAGGGCGATGGGCCGGTGCGCAGCGGACAGTTGCGGCGCGGCGAAGCGGCACAATTGGAAATCATCGTGGAGGCCAAGGCCGGCGCCGATTATGTGATGATTGAGGCGCCCATACCGGCTTCGTGCAGCTACAACGCCAAGCCGCAGGGTTACAGCGGCCACGAAACCTGGCGCGAGTATTTCCGCGACCGCACGGTGATCTTTTGCCGGCATTTACCGCCCGGCCAACACCGTTTTGTGGTGGATTTGCAGCCTCGTTTTTCCGGGGAATTCACGCTCAACCCCGCACGCGTGGAGCAAATGTATTTTCCGGTGTTTTATGGGCATAATGGGGTGGAAAAGGTGCAGGTAGAGTGAGGTTTGGGGGTTGAGTGGATTTCGGGGGTGTGTAAAGGTTTCGCACAGATGTTACAAAAACAGATCATCAATAGGCTGTGTAACAGGCTGTGCGAAATTTTACTTAGCCAGGTTGTCTCAAAGACAGAAAAACTTGAACAGTATCTCATTCAATGACATTCCCAATTCTTTTTTAGAGGTGGCTTTTTTGAAAGTTTAAATTCATATGACGGTGTAATCTCTGATTTCGTCCCTGATCTGGCTTATAAACACTCATATTTTCACGATCTTCTCCGTTAGTATACGCCCATCACCTTTATAAAAAAGAATGTGGTATATCCCCGGCGGTTGTGTGCCAAGGTCGAAAGTAGTAACTGGTTCGGGTTGAAACTCCTCGTGAATCAGCCGCCCGGCGTTGTCAAATATCCGGATGGTGTAGTCGGTGTTGTTGTCAGTACTCAAAATTTGAGCAGGGCCATGAGTTGGGTTTGGCATAACGCTGAATTCTTTAACCCCTGTCTGTCGGTCATCTTTGGTGCTGGTTAAGATGGTTTGCGCGCAGCCGGGTGTAAGGCATCCAACGTCGCTTAGTTTGATGAAAAAAGTTTTTCGGGAATCTGTATTACCATTTTCATTGATGCCATACAGAATACCATCAAGCAATATGGAACGGCCGTCGTCCGACCAGCAGGCATAGTTAAAGGTGCAATTCCCCAGTTCATCCGGCATGACCACCTCTCGCGTCCACAGCATTTCTCCTGTAGGTGAGTAGCAGACTAACGCGCAATGCATGGTGTTGAAACCGGAAACTAAAATTTTGCCATCGGGCGCAATGGAAATATTTCTGGCAGACCCCCTTATAAAATAGTAAGGTGGGTCATAGTCGTAAAATAACCTTGTCCACAGGGTATCAAAATCGGGCGTTAGCATGTGGGTTCTCATGCCGTCCTTTTGATTTTGCTGCGCTTCATCTTCTTCAGACAGATAAACGAGATTTCCGTTGGGGTGTAAAGCAAGGTCTTTGCAGCTTTCGTTGAAGGCGCTTTTGCGCAGCAACTGCTCATTACCGAGGCTGTCCAAGCTGATCCAGTAGTCTTTAAAGTCAGCAATCCAGCCATTATCGAAGGCGATTTTGATGTCGCCATTGGGCATTTGTACTACCGGGATGCTATGGCCAGCATGATTCGGCGGTATGGTATATAATCGTTTCCACAACAGTGTGCCCGTACTGTCTATTCGCATTACTAACAGGCGTCGGTTCGGGTAGGCAGTAGTCGTTCTTCCTGCTATGATTAACCCGTTGCCATTAACAGCAGGAGTCAGGCCGTAAAAGCCGACCATTACACTCTCATTGTCCAATCCATAACTTTTTTGCCAGATGATCTCTCCGGCCGTATTGATTTTATGAATCAGCACCTCATAATTAACTTCTCCAAAAATATGGCTGGCTACATATAAATGTTGGTCTTTGGAATAGATTAAATCCCTAAGCAATTGAATGAGCGAATCCGGTTTTGTAGAAGCAGGATAGGGTAAAAAAGTTCTCCATACGATCTGCCCCATAGAATCGTATTTCACAACACAGTTTTGGGTATGGGGAACAGTATAGTTGATACCCCAGATCAGATCATAGTAGAAGTTATGCTCATCTACTGCAATAACCCCCCCTTCTTCATCATCGAAGCCCATATCACTAATTTTAAACCAGGTGGGGGCAGGGCCTTGTGCCGTAAGGGAAGTAATGCAAACGAAGACATAGAAAACGAGGGCGGTTGTTTTTTTCATTGGTGTTGTGTTTAAAGCCCTGGAGTAGTAATATTGTATACTCCAGGGCCATTACGATATGGTGAGGTTATGCTATTTTTTCACAAAATAACGTGTGGAAAGCAATTTCCCTTCCTGTATCCACGAAATTGTGTAGAAACCCGGTTCCAAAACAGCAATATCAAGTACCGTTGTTTGTTGTGTGAGTTGTCGGCGTAATATTTGTTTCCCATTCAGGTCAAACACGACAACTTCATGCGTTTCTGTTTCCGACTTTTTTATTGAAAGATCAATTGTGATTTGCGCCTCAGCCGGATTCGGATATATTTCAAACGAAGGAGTTACCGTTGCGATCTTTTGCTTGTTTTCAGGAGTCAACACATCCTCCCTGTCATCAGTCTCTTCATCTGTCGGTGGCGGAATGGATGGAGCAAATACAGCGCCATACAAGATGCCAGCCAGTGATTTGGCATATCCGGACTGTGGAGAACGGCTCATTGCAAGTTCAAACAGGTGGAGTGAATCCGCAGAAGACGGCAATCCTGCCGATGTCATCCGTTGGAGATTGAGTTGCTGACAAAGTTAAGCGCTCTCCCCCTTACCCTTTTGGGGCATCTTGGGGCATTGTGGGGCATCTTGGGGCATCTTGGGGCATTCCACCCCTAAACCGGCGGCTTTACAGGCTTTCCAGACGACGAAACCGACGAAGGCTCCGTTGCCCAGCCCGGCGGCGGACCAAGCAGCGCAATGATTTTTTCAACTTCTCGCGGAGAATAACGAACTGCCTCCGGCAGCTCTAAGCCCGCTTTCTGCAAGCGACGATACAGGGTTTTACGGTCTATCCGGTAGGCTAAAGCCAGCTCGGAACGGGTGAGGAATGGAATCTGCATGATGCTGTTTTTATGGCGTTAATGAATAAACGAATACTTAAGCCTCCTTTAAAGTTATACAATTCTACCCGGAACCACACTGCGTTTTCATGCCACACAAAGGACAACTTTTTAAGAAGGTCGGGAACAAAGATAAGCGCTGCCCATGAAAACTAAAAGCCCTCAATAAAAAACGCTTCAATCCCCCCTTCAACGCTCAAAAAACACTTCGCCATCCTCTAACTGCCAGATTTTCAGGGCCGTAAAACGGATCATAATATTGGAAAAAACAATGTGGAAGTCCTGCGCCGTGAGGTTGGGCGCGTCTTCCGGGTGGCGGTGCAGCGCAGCGAGCCGCAGGAGAATGGCTTCCGGAATCTGAACTTCGTAGCTGAGTTTGTGCAGGTCTGCGGAGAGGGGCGGCTCGGCCAAAACGGCGAGGTATTGTTCCAGCAGGCGGGAGAGGGCAAACTTATCGCTGATCCGCCGGGGATAGATACGTGTGGCTTTTGGCGGCATTTCAGGTGCTTTTTTTGTCGCGGATGCGCGGGTCTATGAGGCGGTATAAAATATCGGTAAGCAAATTGCCGCCAATGGATAAAATGGCCGTCACCATCACCACCATGGCAATGACGGAAAAATCGCCCTGGTGAAAGGCATTGATCACCTTGAAGCCCAAGCCGCCGCGCACTAAAAAAATGGACTCCAAAATGTAAGAACCGGCCAGCAGCGCAGGCAGCAGCTCGCCAAACAGGGAAATGATTGGAAACAGGGCGTTGCGGAAAGCATGACGCCAGATCACCTGCTTTTCCGGCAAACCTTTGGCCCGCGCCGTTCGGATATAGTCCTGCCCCAACACATCGAGCATGGCGCTGCGCATCTGAAAAGCAATCAGCGCAATCGGGTGGATGGCAATGGTCAGGGCGGCCAGCAGCAAAGTCGGGAAATGCCCGAAATACCAGGCCCCAAGCCCTTCGTCGGCCGGTCGCCAGGCGCTGACTTCGCCCATTACCTTGGGCAGGGGCAGGCCCGCACCCTGGGTAGCGAACAACCACATGGCCATGGCGCCCCACCAGATGGTCGGCATGGCGTACATCCACAACAGGCTGCGTCGGCTCCAGCGTTCGGCACGGGCGCCTTTCCGCCGGGCCATCCATACGCCCAACGGAATGCCAAGGGCAAAGGCAATCGCGTAGGCGGTTATTTGCAGCAGCAGGGTTTGGCAAAGGGCGGGCCACAGGTAGCTCCAAACGGGTTTGGCGCTTTTGCTGAGGCCAAAATTACCGCCGCTGAAGGCCCGCAGCCAGTAGTGGTACTGGTTGTCGGATCCGTTCCAGTATAGGGCCGGTTGCAGGCGCGTGCGCAGGGGCGCCTGTTGGGCGATGGCGCTCGCCGAAGCGTTGAGGGCAGTGGCAGCGGTATTCAGGTTTGGGTAGCGCGAAAAGGTGTCGGGGAAATGCAGGCTGCTCAGTGCTGCCGGCTCCGAAGCCCTGAAAATCCGATTGGCCAGTATCCGCAGTGCCGTTTTGTCTGAAAAAGAGTCCGGCAGGGTTTCCAATAAATCCGCCATTTGGGCGCTCTGGTCTTCAAACTGCCTGACTAATGCGAAATTGCCGCAATGCGCCGTCAACCGGGCCAAACGCTCCTGGCGTTCCGGCGGGAAAATGCGATAAAAAGTATCCGGGAAAATGGCCGCGCTCAGGGTAAAATAGAACGCGGGTTTATCCAAGTACAAATCGCCGGCGGTTTGCCGGCGATTGTTCAGCAATTCTTTATAGTTTTTGGCGCTTTGCAGGCTGGCATCTTCGCTGTGCAGCAGGTCTGCATTGACGCAGTGGTTCAGGCCGAAAATAACGGTTGAAACCATCAACAGCATCGGAACGGCCCAGGCAATACGTCGGAAGATGAAACGCAGCATAGCAGCATTAATGGGTTACATCGCGTTTGCCGCTCAGGAAGGTGTACATGGCCGGAATAACGAACAGCGTGAGCACGAGGGAGAACATCAGTCCGCCAACCACCACAACGCCCAGCGGAATACGGCTGGTGGCCGCTGCGCCGAGTGCCAGGGCAATGGGCAGGGCGCCGAGTACGGTGGCCAGCGTGGTCATCAGAATGGGGCGCAGACGCGCCTTGGCCGCTTCAATTACGGCGGTTCGCTTGTCAAGCCCCTGCTCACGTTTCTGGTTGGCAAATTCCACAATCAAAATCCCGTTTTTCGTCACCAACCCGATCAGCATAATCATCCCGATCTGGGAGAAAATATTGAATGTGTTGCCTGTCATCGACAGCGACAAATACGCGCCGGCGACGGCCAGAGGCACCGTGAGCATGATGATGAAAGGATCGCGGAAGCTCTCAAACTGGGCCGCGAGGATGAGGTAAATGAGCGCCAGGGCGAGGTAAAAAGCAAAGGCGGTATTGCCGCTGCTCTCTTTAAAGTCGCGCGAGGGGCCGCTCAGGTCGGTGGCAAAGCTGTCGTCGAGCACTTCCTTGCCGATGCGTTCCATCGCTGCGATGCCTTCGCCGAGGGTGCGGCCGGGCGCTAAGGAGGCGCTGATGGTGGCGCTTTTGTATCGGTTGTAGTGGTAGAGCGTGGGCGGGTTGCTGGTTTCCTGGAAGCGCACCACGTTGTCGAGGCGGATGAGTTCGCCGCGTCGGTTGCGCACGGTCAGGGAAGCCAGGTCGAGGGGTTCGTCGCGGTCTTCGCGGTCTACCTGCCCGATTACCTGGTATTGTTTGCCATTCATCAGGAAGTAGCCGAAACGGCGGCCGGAGAGGGCGAGTTGCAGGGTTTGGCTGATGTCGAGCACGCTCAGGCCGAGTTCGGAGGCTTTGAGGCGGTCGATTTCAATTTGCAATTCGGGTTTGTTGAATTTCAGGTTAACGTCGACGTTGCCGAAAACGGGTTCTTTGCGCGCCGCTTCGAGGAATTTGGGCACCGCGCCTTTAATTTTTTCAAAATCAAAATTCTGAATCACGTATTGCACGGGCAGGCCGAAACCGGCGGCAAGGCTGGTGGAAATGGTCTGTTCCTGGTTGGGGAACAGGCGCGCGCCCTGTTCTTTGCGGTATATTTTTACCAATTGATCGTAGATCTGCTGCTGCGAACGCTCGCGCTCTTCGGGGTTGCCGAGCAGTACGCTTACAAAACCGGAATTGGCCGATCCGGCGCCGATGCGGCCCGGCGCGGCAATGCCAAATACCATGCGGGCCTCGGGTACGGAGTCGATGGCAATTTTGGAATAATTGTAAATGAGCGATTCCGTTTTATCGTAGTCGGTGCCTTCCGGCGCCGTCATGTTTACGCGGATGATGCTGCGGTCTTCTAACGGCGCCAGCTCGCTTTTCAGTTGTTTCTGAAAATGCCAGATCATGGCCACACAACCTAACAGCAGGGCAATGGCCGACCAGCGGAAGCGCATAAATCCGCGCAGCATATTGCCGTATACGCGGTCCATCCCCGCAAAAAAAGGCTCTGTGACATGGTAAAACCAACCGTGTTTGGTGTTGCCGCCCAATTTTACATTCAGTACCGGCGTAAGGGTCAGGGAGACAAAAGCTGAAATGAGTACGGCGCCGGCAACCACAATCCCGAACTCGCGGAACAGGCGGCCGGTGAAACCTTGCAGGAAAATAACGGGGATGAACACCACGGCCAGCGTCAGCGAGGTACTGATAACGGCGAAGAAGATTTCGCGGGAGCCTTCCCGCGCCGCCGTCCACTTGTCCATGCCTTGCTCTATTTTTTTGAAAATATTTTCCGTTACCACAATCCCGTCGTCCACCACAAGCCCGGTAGCCAGTACAATGGCCAGGAGAGTCAGCACATTTATGGTAAATCCGAAGAGGTACATGATAAAAAACGCGCCGATGAGCGACACGGGAATGTCGATGAGGGGGCGGAGCGCGATGACCCAGTTTCGGAAAAACAGGTAAATGATCAGTACCACCAAGCCGATGGCAATGAACAGCGTTTCGGTTACCTCGCTGATGGCGCGGCGCACGAACTGGGATTTGTCGATGCCCACGTCGATGATAATATCTGCGGGCATTTCCTTTTTGAGCTGATCGAAGCGGCGGTAAAATTCATCGGTAATTTCCACCCAGTTGGAGCCGGGCTGTGGAATAACGGCTAAGGAGAGGCCCTGCACGAGGTTGCGGCGGGCGCCGCCTTCTTCATTTTCGGGGCCGAGTACCGCCTGGCCGATGTCGCGGAAGCGGATGGTTGCGCCGTTGGTGGGGTTGGTGCTGATGAGCAGGTTGTTAAAATCCTCTTCCGTTTGCAGTCGGCCGAAGGTTTTTACGGTCAGTTCGGTGGCGTCGCCGCGCAGTTTACCGCCGGGCAGCTCCACGTTTTCGCGGTTGAGCGCGTTGAGCACGTCCTGAACGGTCAGTTGGTAGGCCGTCAGTTTGGCCGGGTCGAACCAGAGGCGCATGGCGGGGCGTTTTTCCCCGAAAATATTGACGGCCGATACGCCGGGGATGGTCTGAATACGTTCCACCACCACATTTTCGGCATAATCGGTCAGTTCCATCATATTTCTCGACGTGCTTTGCATGGGCATGAAGAGGATGGGGTCGCCGCTGGCGTCGGCTTTACTCACCACCGGGGCGGCGTCAATATCCTGTGGCAGCTCGCGCACGGACTGGCTGACTTTGTCGCGCACGTCGTTGGCGGCCTGTTCGAGGTCGGAGCCGAGTTCAAACTCAACGGTCACGACGCTGGTTCCGGTGGCGGATTGGGAGGAGATGGTACGGATACCGGCGATGCCGTTTACCGCTTTTTCAATTGGTTCAGTTACCTGGCTTTCAATAACTTCCGCGTTGGCTCCTGTGTAGGAGGTACGCACGGTAATTACGGGTGGGTCAATGGCCGGGTACTCGCGTACGCCGAGGAAGAAATACCCGATGGCGCCGAAGAAAACGATGAGGATACTCATCACGGTGGCCAGTACGGGTCGATTGAGCGACAAGTCGGATAGATTCATAGTAGAATTTTACGCGTCAAATATCTTTCAAATATCCAGCATTTCTCAACAATTTGCCGAATTTTGCGGAGTTGTTAATTTACCTAAACAAAAAGCCCCTGCAAGCGGTTTTTGCCTTTTCATCCGATTCTTGTGCACATGCTTGATTTGTCGTTTCAATACCCGGCCTGGTTCCTGATTTTTTGTGCGTTGTTAGGCCTTGGATATGCCATGTTGCTGTACTATCGCGACAGCACTTTCCGTGAGCGGGCGCCGCGCCTGAATGTCCTGCTGGGCGTGCTGCGCTGGCTGTCGGTCACCATTATTGCAGCCCTGCTCCTGGCGCCGCTGCTGAAAAGCCTGCTCGTGGAAACCAAAAAGCCGGTGGTGGTGCTCGCGCAGGACCAATCGGAAAGTACCGGCCTTGAGCTGCAAGGCCAGGCGCTGGAAACCTATCGCGCCAACTGGCAAAGCCTCCGCGACCAGCTGGCCGATCAGTACGAAGTGCATGAAGTCGCCTTCGGCGATGAGGTGCGCGAAGGGGTGAATTTTCAATTTACCGATAAAGTCACCAACCTCTCGCAACTTGTGCGCTCGGTGTACGACCTGTACAGCGGCCAAAATCTCGGCGCCGTCGTGCTGGCTTCCGACGGTATTTACAACGAAGGCAGCAACCCCGCCTACACGGATGTAAAGCTCAATGCGCCGGTGTACAGCATCGCTATCGGCGACACGACGCCCAAAAAGGACTTAGTGCTCAAACGGGTTTTTCACAATAAAATCGTGTACCTCGGCGACCAGTTTACGCTTCAGGTGGATGTGGCAGCCAACAATGCCGCCGGCGCGCAAACGGCCCTTTCGGTGGTTAAAATTGAAGGCGACCAGCGCCAGACCATTCAGAATATTCCGCTCAGCATCAGCGGAAATGATTTTTTCACCACCAAAGAAATTACCCTCGAAGCCACCAAACCCGGCGTCGCTCAATACGCAATCCGTTTGGTCGGCATCAACGGCGAAGCCTCGGAAAGCAACAACAGCCGCGAAATTTTTATTGATGTGCTCGATGCGCGTCAGAAAATTCTGCTGCTGGCCAACAGTCCGCACCCCGACCTGAGCGCCATCAAACAATCGCTCGAAGGCAATAAAAACTACGCCGTAAGCATCGCGTATGTCGGCGACCCCGGCTTAGATGTTTCGCGCTTCGATTTTGTGGTGCTGCACAGCCTGCCCTCCCGCAGCAACAACATTGAAGGCATCCTCAATACGCTGAACAGCAAGCAAATTCCGCGTTTGTTTGTTGCCGGCCTGCAAACCCATTTTCAGGCGTTTAACCGCGCACAAAATTTGGTGTCCATGCAAGGCGAAGGCGTGCAAACCGACGATGTACAGGGGATCGTTTCTTCCAAATTCGCCTCGTTCAGCCTCAGCCCGCGCCTCAGCGAAGAGTTGCCGAAATTTAACCCGGTGGTTTGCGCCTTTGGCAATTCCAGCGCCTCGCCATCCGCTCAGGTTGTCCTCTACAAACGCATTGGCCGCATCAATACGGAAGCGCCGCTGCTGGCCGTTGGCGAACAAAACGGCATCAAAACCGGCGTTTTTATGGCTGAAGGCTTGTGGAAATGGCGTCTGTTCGATTTTTTGCAGCATCAGAACCACGAGATTTTTGATGAATTTTTGGGTAAAAGCGTGCAATACCTCGCCCTCAAGGAGGACAAGCGCAAATTCCGGATCAACCTCGATAAAAATATTTACAACGAAAATGAACCTGTTGTTTTCGGCGCAGAACTCTACAACGACAACTACGAACTGACCAACGAACCCGACGTGGCGCTCAGCGTCCGCAATGCCGAGGGCAAAGAGTATACCTACACTTTTAATAAAATCGGAAAAGGCTATACGCTCAACGCGGGCATTTTACCCACCGGTAGCTACACGTATAAAGGCAACGTAAATTTCAACGGACAAAACCTCGTGGCCGAAGGCCGGTTCAGCGTGCGCGCCATTCAGTTAGAATTGTTTGAAACCACCGCCAACCACGCCGTACTGCGCCAACTCAGCAAGCAATATGGCGGCGAAACAGTTTCGGTGGCCTATATGGGCTCCATTGCTGAAAAAATCAAAAACAACGCCGTGGTAAAACCCGTCATTTACCAGACCACACAAACCAACCCGCTGATTAACCTCAAGTGGATTTTTGCCCTGCTGGCATTGCTTTTAGGCTTGGAGTGGTTTTTACGGCGGTATTATGGGGCGTATTGAGGCGCCCCGGCCTTACTCCTCAAGCCGTTTTATTGCCACCGCGAAGTGGTTCTGAAAATCGTGTTCATGCAATCCATTGAAAATCAGCATGGAAGCATCCATCAATTTTCAAAGCCACCCAAATTCGGGTATAAAATCACTTTATCCACCCGCGCGCCGTCTTTATCCACAATTTCAATGCGGTAGCCATTGTATTCAAAGCGTTCGCCCACATCAGGGATGCGTTCGAGGTGGTGAATGATAAAACCGGCGAGGGTAGAATACTGCGTGGAGTTTTCGGGTAAAAATTCAAGATCGAGGTAATGGTTAAGCTCGTTCACGAGCATACTGCCGTTAACGAGCAGCGACTGGTCGTCGCGCACGGTCAATTCTGCTGCTTCGCCGTCCTGATCGGGCAGGTCGCCGACGAGCGCTTCGGCGAGGTCGTGCAGGGTAATGACGCCTTCAAAAGCGCCAAATTCATCCACGACAATCCCGAAATAGCAACGGCGTTTTTTAAACTGTTGTAAAACGTCGATGGCGTACAGGTTTTCGGGCACATATACGGGTTCCTGAATGATCTGGCGGAGCTGGAAGCCGGGTTCGGATACCCCGCTGAAAAAGTCGCGGGCTTGCAGGTAGCCGAGCATATTGTCGTAGCCGTCGTCGCAAACCGGAAACTGGGCGCGATCGCTTTCGCGGAGTTGTCGGGTAATTTCTTCAATGGAGTCGCGGATATCAATCCATTCGGCCTCAAGCCGGTGGGTCATAATGTTGCGTGCGCGCAGCTCGGTGAAGCTCAGTACATTTTGGTGCAGGGTGCTTTCTTCTTTATCGAGCAGGCCCTGGCTGCCGGCCGTTTTGATGACATAGCGGAGTTCTTCTTCGGTCAGTTTTTCTTCTTCAGTAGCCTTGACGCCGATGATTTTAAAAACGAGGTTTGTGGAGCTGGTCAGGAGCCACACAAAGGGATAAGCGAGGCGGGAAAAAAAGCGGATAAACCCGGCGATATTCAGTGCGATGGCCTCGCTGTATTTCATGGCGAGGGTTTTGGGAATCAACTCACCGATGACGATAGACAGGTAAGTGATGACCGAAACCACGACTACATAGGCGATATTGTCGGCATATGGTTGAAGGAGCGCCACTTTTTCCACCACGGGCCGGAAATTATCGGTCAGCGTAGCGCCGCCGTATACCCCCGAAACGATACCGATAAGGGTAATGCCGATTTGGACGGCCGAGAGAAAAGATTCCGGATTTTTAAGCAGTTCCAGCACCGTTTTGGCGCGGCTGTTGCCGCTGTCGGCCAGCTGAATCATGCGTTGTTTTTTAACAGAAACGAGTGCGATTTCGGCTAAAGCAAAAATGCCGCTCACGAGGTTGAGGGCAATGATAATGAGTAATTCCACAAGTTTGATTGTTGGTAAGTGGGGCAAATATAGCCAAATGTGCCGCCGGACTTCAAATATTATCCGTTAATAGAATAATTGGCTCGACCAATACCTGCGTTTTAAGGCTATGCTATCTTTGCCGCTGTAAATTACCGTTTGTGCGCAACCTGCTTTCTTTCTTGCTGCTCCTTGCCCTGCTCCTGCCCTCGGCGGGCGGCTGGCTTTATTTGCAGCAGGCGCTGAAAATACAACGCCTGACGGTTAAACAAACCCTGCTGAATGGGCTGGAAAGCGAACAATTACAAAGGTTCTCTTTTTCAAAAACCGATGCTTCGCGCCTTTTACACTGGGAGCACGCCCTTGAATTTGAATACCAGGGCCAGCGCTACGACGTGGCCGAGCGCCGCGAAAGCGCCGACTCCTTACACCTGCTTTGCTTGTGGGACAGCCGGGAGTCGCAAATTCATCTGCAAATAAAAGCGCTGCTCTCCGCAGCGCTGGCCGATATGCCTCCCGAACATTCCGGA
>Ga0075157_10000952_pt1 | contig 19615 bp, 20 predicted proteins | sample JI81BgreenDNA_FD_70967 | JGI IMG/M metagenome (GOLD analysis project Ga0075157, IMG submission 70967) | Wastewater effluent complex algal communities from Wisconsin, to seasonally profile nutrient transformation and Carbon sequestration -... | ecosystem: Engineered > WWTP > Effluent > Algae...
GAGGCGAACAACCGCCACGGCAAGGGCGGGATCGCCGCCATGTTCGGCCCGCGCACTGACAAAAGCCTCGGCGTCGACTGGCTTGAGGTCAATTTCCCCAAGTGGTCGCCGCCCAAGAACAACCAAGAGCCCAAGATCGTCGGATACGATATCGGGGAAGCGCAGGAAGCGCTGATCAGCCGGTGCGTGCATATGGGCGTGTTCAGCGCAGCCGGACGGATGCGCGGACGCGGGGCGCATCGCCATGATAATGGCGGGCTGGTGCTGCATTGCGGGGACAAGCTGCTTGCCTCGCAGCACCGCGAGGACGGTGGCATTGTGGGCTGGCGCTATGATGACCCGGGCGAGTTGGGTGGGTTTGTGTATCCCGGCGACGATCCCATCCCCCGGCCCTGGCATGAGCCTGTCAGCGCACGCGATGTGGCGGTGCTGCTGGTGGATGAACCCGGCCGAGACGGGCGCAAGGGATTGTTGCGACGCTGGCACTGGCGGCGCGAGCTGCTGGACCCGCGCCTGCTGACAGGCTGGATCGGTGCGGCCATGATCGGCGGCGCGCTGGGCTGGCGCCCGAATGTGTGGCTGACCGGCGGGCGCGGCACGGGCAAATCAACCTTGAACGGCGATGACGGCGTGCTGGCGGGCCTGCTGGGGCGCGGCGTGTTCCGCACGGGCAACGCGAGCGAAGCGGCAATCCGCCAGAGCCTCAATTGCGCCACGATCCCGGTGCTGTTCGACGAGCTCGAGGCCAAAGAGGACAACCGCAAGGTTGACGGGGTCATTGAGCTTGCGCGCGTTTCATCCAGCGGCGCGCCGATGCACCGCGGGGGCGCTGATCACAGCGCGCAGGAATTCACGCTGCGTAGCGCGTTCTTCTTCTCGAGCATCAACATTCCGCCCTTGCAGCCGCAGGATCGATCGCGCCTTGCCATCCTCGAGCTGCGGCCCTTCCCCAAGAATTGGGGCCCGCGCCCGAACCTTGCCGACTATAACTTGCCGGTGCTGGGGCGGATGCTGTTGCGGCGTATGGTGGACGGGTGGCCGCGCCTAGCGGCGACCATCGCCCGCTATCACGAGGCGCTGGCGGCGCAGGGCCACGAAAGCCGCGCCTGCGACCAATTCGGCACGCTGCTGGCGTGCGCCGACGTGCTGCTGCACGATCACGACAGCGCAGACGGCTTGCCCGACATGGAGCTTGTCCTGGACTGGTGCGACAAGTGCCGGCCGGAAAAGCTGCGCGAGATTGCGCAGGAAGATGCCGAGCACGTGCGCTGCCTCAACCACTTGCTTGACAGCCCGGTGCAGGCGCGCGGCGGCGATGAACGGGTGGCGCTGGCGCAATGGATCAGCGGCGCGTTGGACCAGGCGCGCGACCCGCTGGCGGTGGATGATCATCTGAGCCCCGACCCGAAAGCGGGCGAGCGTCTGGCGCAAATGGGCCTCAAGCTGGTCAACGCGAAGTGGACGCCGGAAGAGACGGACCACGAGGGCAAGGTGAAGCGCCGCGCCAAGTGGGGGACTAGCGCCTATGACCCGAGCGAGCCCGGCTTCCTGGCGATCAAGCCGGGGCATGTGGCGCTGTCCAAGCTGTTCGAAGGCAAGCACTGGGCCGGGATCTTCGGCGACGTGCTGGCGCGCTTTCCGGGTGCGGTAGAAGCCGACAAGGTGCGCTATGGCCACGGGACCGGCAAGGGGCTGCTGGTGCCACTCTATCACGTATTCGAAGCGGACCAGCTGCCCGATGCAAGCCAGCGCGAGGCGCATGTGGCCTGGATGCTGGCGCAGGGTGGCGAGGCGGCGCAATGATTGATCGCGCCGCCTTCAGGGGGTTAGAGCATGGTGGGCGAGCGCACCGCGTCAAACAGGCCGAGGCCATCGACGCCGTGCTGCGCGCGGACGCTTCGCAGCGGACCGCGCAGCGAGAGCTCGAGCGCGAGGCGATCGCGGGCGATATCCTCGGGATCGATCAGCGTGATGGTGCCAAGCTCTTCCCATTCGATCAGCACGCACGGCTTGATCAGCATGTGCGCCTTGCCGGTGCGGAGCAGGGTGAAAGCGAAGTAACCTGCCTCGCCCTGTTTGACGTCAAGGCGATAGCGCCCGCTGATTTCCGGGTTCTTGGCGTCGCGAAAGTGGACGATATCGCCCGCGCGGGGCGTCCAGGTGTTGAGGCCGGCCATGGCTTACAGGGCCTCCCGCAGCAAAGCGGCCTGATCGGCCGGAAGGCGCTCGAGGATCGCCGCAAGCATTGTCGTGCGGCAATGGATTTCCGAGGGTTCGCTAAAGCCGCGGGCGTTGGCGCGGGCGTGGAAGGTGTCAATCGCGCGTGCCTCAACCGCGGTGCCGTAGCGCGCGGCGATCGATGCGGCCGCGTCCCAATGCTGGTTCTGGTCCGTCAAGCGGGCGATGTGAGTGGCATAGCTTTTTTCGACCTTGTGACGCAGCGGCGCGTGATCGGGAGCGAGGCCGTTGCGGGCGAGCTGGGCTTCAAGCTTGGTAGTCATTCGATTGGTCCTTTCTTGACCGGGCGCCGCACCATTGCGAGCGCTTTGGGGGTTGGGCCTGGTGGCCGTCCCTATGGCCGCCCGGACGTATCCAGGCGGCGCAAGGGACGGTCAGAAGGCGAAGGCGGCTTGACGCGGTGCGGGGGCCGGCGGGGGCGTGTAGGGCTCCACCGGGGCGGCGATCGGTGCGAGCGCGGCGGGGGCGTGTTCGCCTTCCTCGTCCTCGCCGGTGTCGATCCCCGGCCCGTCTGGCAGGCCTGCGTTGGCGAGCACCATGTCGGCGGCCTGCTGGGCGAGCGCGGCGGCCTTGAAGATCGCGCGCTTATCGTTCTTGAGCACCTTCAACCAGCTGGCCAAATAGGCACTGTGGTTGTCGATATGCTCGCCGGTGATGCCAAGGCGGGTGCCGACAAATGCCGCGCCAATCTCGGCGACCAGCTCTTCGAAGGCGTAATCGGTGCGGGTGTTCGCTCCGAAGCGGTCCATGCGCGACTTGTGGCCGGTCCAGTGGCAAAGCTCGTGGGCGAGGGTTGCCAGATAGCCGCTCGAGCTGGCGAAGCGCTCGAAGTCCGGCATGGTGACGATATCGGTGGCGGGCGTGTAGTAGGCGGCGCCGCCGTGTTCCTCGATCAGCGCGCCGCAGCTGCGCAGTGCTGCCTCGGCGGCCTTGTCGCGCTCGATGCCGGGCGTCGGCACGAACGGGGCGGGCGCATACTTGGCGGGCAGGCCTTCGATCTGGTCGGCGTTGAACACTACGTAAGTGCGCAGCATGGGAATTTTCTTCTCCTCGCCGGTGGCGGTGTCGCGGACTTCCAGCGGCTTGAAGAACACAATGCGGGTGCCCTTGGCGCCCTTGCGGACCTTGCCGCCCAGGTCCTTGGCCTGCTTGAAGGTGAACCAGCGATCGCCGGAGAGGCCTTGCTGTGTCGCGCTCGCCCACAACAGCAACACGTTGATGCCGCGATAGGGCACGCCGGAAAAGCGGCGCGGCATGGAGAGGCTGCCGGTGCCGTTCCAGGGCTTTTGCCAGGGGCGGGTGCCGGTTTCCAGCTGGGCGATGATGGCGTCGGTGACGTCCTGGTAGGTGTCGAATTTGGGCATGGCTTAGACCTCCTGCGTGCCGAGGCGCATGGCGAGAAAGCTGCGAGCGAGCATGAAGCGCTCGCCCTCGTTGCAGAGCCAAGCCTCACCGCGGGCGGCCTTGAGCTGGTCGACCGTGCGACCGTCCCAAGCGGCGCGGAGGTTGTGGCGGTTCACGCGGCCATATTCGGGGTAAATGGAGAAGTGCGCGTCAATCTGCGCAGGGGTGAGAATTGTTGCCCAGTGGGACATTGTTGGCGGTCCTTTCTTGACCTGGCGCCGCACCGTTGCGAGCGCTGTGGTTGTATAAATAATCTGATACAAGAAACCGTGTCAAGCGATTTTTTTGCGCGCTCTCAACATCACGGCATGATGCAGCAGAAATGGCGGATTTCCGCCGTTTCTGCTGCCCAAACGCACGCGCCCAGCGGCCGCGCAGCGGACGCGACGGGGGCGCGTTCCTTCTCTGCTATCGCAGCGCGATCCCCGACCCGCGCGCCCGCCGCTTCTGCGTCCCTCACCCCGGCCCGTTGGCCTGCCGAAATGATTGGTGGCGAGGCTTTTGGCTCCACATGGGGCGGGGGAAGTGTTCCCGCTCGGAACATGCGGGAACACGCTTGCGAACGCTTAAGCCGTTGTAATGATGGGGCAATCGGGCCTGTTCTCGCTGTTCTGCGATTTTGGGGGGATACACATATGCGCGCGCACACACGTGCGTATATGCGCGAGGCAAAAGCGGGAACACGGGAACAGACATACAATCTCTATAGATTGCAGTGGTTTGGTTGTTCTTTCGCTGTTCTGCCGCTGTTCCCGTTCGGAACAGTCGGCGCGGCGCTGGTTGGTGCGTTTGGTGGGCGGCATATTCTGGCAGGCGGATATGCGCGCGGCGCTGGTGCTGGTGCTCGCCTGGTGTGGATCAGGGGCCAAAATCACGGGACCGTCGGCGATAGTTTTCGGGTTTTCGGGCTCGAGCTGGTCCAGCTGCGCGCGATCGGGGCGGCGGGTGAGAATGGCGGAAATCAGCCGTTTTTGCGGGGCTCGAGCGGTGCTGTTGGAAGGATCGTGTTGGAAGGATGCGCGCAAGGCGCTGTTTCCTCGGCGTTTTCCGGCCCGCGTCGTCAGCCTAGCAGGCTTCGGGCGACCCCCGGGGGGCTCGATCGGCCCCGCGCCCAGGTGCCCCCCCAGTGCCCCCAATCGGTCAGGTCCGATCCTCTACCATGCTGGCGCGCTAGACTGGCAGGATTTGGAACCGCATCGGGCCGTGCGGCCCCGCTTAACGTCTCGGCAGGACAGGCACCGCGCTGGCGAAGTGCCGCGAAGGTTGGAGCGGGACTGACGGGCCGGGGTGGGGTGATGGCCCCGACCCTATCCGCAATGGCGGCAACGGGCCGGGGTGGCGCCGTGGTTTCGGGACTGTCGGGGGCAGCGCCGGGGTGGATTTGCAACGCTAGAGCGGGAGGCGCGCGTGTCAACTGACCCGTTCAAACACGGTGGAAAAGTCGATCTTGAGCAGGCGGCGGCGGAAAGCGCGCGGCTGATCGACACCGCGCTCGCCGAAGAGCGCGAGGCTGAGCAGGCGGATATGTTCGCCGACGATCCGGTGACGGCCGAGGAAGCGGCCGAGGCCTATGAAGAGCTGGGCGGCAATCCGGTCCCGCTGGCGGTGCTCAAGGCGGTGCGCGAGAAGCGCAAGCGCGGCCGCACGCCGGGATCGAAGAACCGCGCCAACCGCGACGTGCAAGCCTACCTGCGCCAGTTCGGGCCTGATCCGGCCGTGGTGATGATGAAGATCATGGGTGAAAGCGAAGAGGCGATGGTGGCGCGGTCGATGCAGATGGACCCGCCCAAGAAGCGGCTCACGTTTGCCGAGGCGCGCGCGATCCGCATCCGCTGCGCCGAGGGCGTGCGCAAGATCTTCCACGGCGATCAGCCGGTGCAGGTGGATCACACGATCCAGGGCGTGCGCCTGGTCGAGCAAATCGGCGAGGTGCGGGAGCGCACCGACAAGCTGATCGAGGGCGTCGCCAAAGTGCTGCCCGTCAGGGACAGCGGAGGTGAAGCATGACCGATATCGTTACCCGCACGCTCAATTCGCCGGGGCCTATCTCGGATGCGTTTCTCATGTCGCGGGCGTTCATCAAGGTGATCATCGGGCCGGTGGGCTCGGCGAAAACTATGACGGCGCTGCGGGCGCTGGTGCGCGTGGCGAAGCGGCAGGGCGGGCAGGTGGACCGGCACGGGGTGATGTGGCGCAAGGCGACCGTGGGTGTGATCCGCGAAAGCTACCCGAACCTCGAGAAAAACACGCTCAAGAGCTGGTTCGACCTCTACCCCGAGGAATTGGGCAAGTTCACCTGGAAGCAGCCCTACACCCACCGGCTCAACCTGATCCTCGCCGAAGACGAGGGCGGCCGCGCGACCGATGTGTGCGAGTTTGAAATCGAATTCCGCGCGATCGGCGATCGCAGCGTCGAGGAAGTCACCAGAGGCTGGCAGGTTTGTGCGGTGATGGTGGACGAGGCGGACCTTCAACCGCCCGAGCTGCTGTCGTTCCTCACGGGCCGCGTCGGGCGTGGCGGGATCAACCGGGATCTGATGGTGGACCCGCAAATCATCCTGTCCCTCAACGCGCCGAGCATCGATAACTGGGTGTACCGCCTCGCGATCGAGAACGAATTGGGCGATATCGGCGAGGAGCTGCGCGAGCTGCTGGGTGACCGCGACCTGATCGAGGTTTTCATCCAGCCCGGCGGGCGCGAGCCAAACGCCGAGAACATCCACAACCTGCCGCGCGGATATTACCAGGTGCAGGCAGCGGCCAACAAGCACCGTCCCGGCTATGTCGATCGCATGATCGATAACAAGTTCGTGCCGTTGCAGCACGGGCAGCCGGTCAATCCGCAATTCGATTACAACCGGCATGTGCGCGAGGGGCTTGAATGGAACCCGGGGCGGCCGCTAATCGTGGGCGTCGATCAGGGCCTGTTCGCGGCGGCGGTGGCCTGCCAGCGCACGCAGATGGGAAGCTTGCGCACCCTGCGCGAGGCGGTGATGTTCCGCGAGGATGGCCGCGCGCTGGCGAAAATCGGGCCAAGCGCGGCCGGGGCGATGGTGCGGACCATGATCGCCGACAATTTCCCCGATCTGCGGCCGGAAATGCTGCGCGTGGTGGCCGATCCGGCAGCCTGGGCGGCGGCCGACCGGCAGGACAGCGAAATGGACTGGATCAGGGCCTTTTCCAAGGCGCTGGGATACCGGGTCCACAAGGCCAAGACGAACCGCCAGACGCTGCGCAACGAGGCAATCTGGCAGGCGCTGGCCGAGCATGAAGGCTATCTGGTCGATGTGCGGTGCAAGCACCTGATCAAGGGGCACCTTGGCGGCTACCACTACCGCAAGGCTGAAATGAGCGACAACGAGGTGCGTGGGCACCTCGAAATTGCCGACACGATCCACACGCACGTTTGCGATGCGGAGCAATATGCCGCGCTCGAGGGCGAGCACGTCATCGGGGACATTCAGGGGCGTCCCCGGCGCCATGCGCCGATTACCCTGGTCAGTGATTTCGACGTTTTTGCAGGAGGATAGGACAATGAGTTTTGTAGGAAAGGCACTCAAGAGCCTGTTTGTCGGCCCGCTGCTGGGGTCTGTGCTGGGGGGTGGCAAAAAAAAGCAAGCGCTGGGGCTGCCCCGGCCTGCGACGCGCGACGATGCGGCAGTGCTGGCCGAGCGCGATGCCGAGCTGGCGCGGCGGCGCGGGGCTGCGGCCGACCGCGTGACGGGCGCAAGCGGCGAGCCTGCCGGTGGGCTTGGCCGGATGATCCTGGGCAGCTGACGCGCCCGCAGTTTCACACAAGAGAAAGGAACAGGTTGTGGCAAGAAATTCAGACAAGGCATCTGCGGAAAAGGCGGCGCCAGGGACTGAGAACGCAGCGAACGCGGCCATGCCGCTGGCTGAACAGTTGGTGCTGGCGTTGTGCGAGGCAGCCGGAACGCCGTTTGAGGCGTTGGCTCGTTTGGAAGGTGAGCACGAAAGCGATTACCTGCCGCGCGTGCTGCCAGGAGTAGCTGTCGCGTTCAAGGCGAAGCTCGATGATCTGGTGCAGACTGCTGACGCGATGTTGAAAGTGCAGGATAACCAGCTGATATCCCTCCGTGAGGAGCTCAAGGCCGTCAACCGCCGTCTTGCCTCGCAGCGCGGGGCGACCACCAAAGCGAAGTCTCGGATTGTCGAGCTCGAGGAGGCGGGCAAGCCGCGCAAGTTCGGGCCCATGTCTGCGGTGTTCGATGATCCGGCCGAGGCATTCGATGCCGTGGACCTGATGACCGCGATCGATGCGGCTGACGAGCTGGTGCTGGCGTTTTCCGATGGCGTCAACGAGCTCAAGGGGGTCAAGCCGCGTGAAGTGCAGGCCGAGGCCTTCCGCCTCACGCGCGGCCGCGTGCATTTCATGGACGGGCCGCTGGAAGTGACCGGCCCGGGCGACGCGGATACGGTGACGACGCTCGCCGGTGTAGCGCTGTTGGTCGATGGCGAGCAGCTGGCATGGTCGCCGATGGCGCAGCCGCTCAATATCGGCGCCGGCCAGACCCTCAACCTCGCCGGAAGCGTGATCTTCTAGCGAGCATGTGCCGGTGTTGCCCTGCTGGCGCGGGGCAACACCGCAAGGGGGCCCGCCCTCAACCAGCAAAGCGATAGGGCAGAAAGGAACGTTCGATGATCGAGAATATCCAGGATGAAGAGCTGGCCAAGGCCGACCTGCGCGATCAGGCACGGCTCGAGAGCGAGCGCAGCCCGTGGGAAAATGCCTGGCGCGAGATCGACGAGCGCTTTCCCAACGGGGCGGGTGGGTTCAACAAGCTGTCTCCCGGCACGATCCGGGGCCAGCGCAACTATGACAGCACGCACATAACGGCGCTCGAGCGGTTCTCGGCGGCGCTGGTGGCAATCACGACGCCTGAGCAGTCGGACTATATCCAGCCCAAGTTCCTCGACGAGGATCTGATGAAGCTGCCCGAGGTGCAGCTGTGGTGCGAGCGGGCGGGCCGCCGTCTCTATGCCATCCGCCATGCCAACCACACGGGGTTCGGAATTGCGGTCAACGAGGATGCCGACCAGTTGGGCCGCTATGGCACAAGCCCGATGTGGCAGGAAGCGACGCCAGGCGGGTTGGTCTATCGCACGCTGCACCTGTCCGAGTGCTGGATCGACGTCGATTATGTCGGCCGCGTCAACCGCGTGCATCGCAAGTTCGAACGCACCGCGCGCCAGCTTGCCGATATGTTCGGCAAGGAGGCGCTGACCGAGCGCATGGCCAAGTGTCTCGAGCCCCGCGGCAATCCCGATACCAAGTTCGAAGTGCTGCATGTGGTGGCGCCCAACACCGAATGGGACAGCGACCGCACGGACTTCCGGCGGTTCCCGGTGTCGAGCCGCTATCTGGCCTGCGACGGCAAGGTGTATCTGCGCCGCGGCGGGTATCACACCATGCCGATCAGCGTGTCGCGGCACATGACCAGCGCAGGCGAGGTCTATGGCCGGTCGCCCGCCTTCAAGGTGATGCCGAACATTCAGGGCGTTAACACCATGAAGCACACCACGCTGCGCGCCGCGCACAAGGCGGTCGATCCGGCGCTGCTGTTCCATGACGATTACGGTGCGACCAGTCTGGTGACCAAGCCCGGCGGGCTCAATCCCGGCTTCATGGGCGAGAACGGGCGGCCGATGGTGGCGCGGATGCCGGGCGGCGAGAACGGTATCCCCTTCGCGCTGGAAATGATCCAGGACGAACAGGCGACGGTGCGCACCGCGTTTCTCGAGGAGTTCTACGCAACGCTGACCGACCCGAACAGCCGCATGACCACCACCGAGGTGCTCGAGCGGATTGCCAAGCAGGGCGTGCTGGTGCGGCCGTTCGCCTCCCGCTACGCGACCGAAAAGCAGCATCCGATGACGCAGCGTGACCTCGATCTGGCACTGCGCGCGGAGCAAATCGACGACTTCCCCGAAGTGGTGAAGGAGGCCGGCGCCTGGCCGGTGATCGATTACGAGAACCCGCTGGCGCAGATGGCGCGGGCCGAGGCGGTGCAAAAGGACTTGCGCGGGGTGGAAGCGATCACGCCGCTGGTCAACTTCGATCCCGACGTGCTCGATGTGGTGGACGTCGACGAGCTGGCGCGCGTCACGCTCGAGGATATCGGGGTGCGGCGCAGCGTGATCCGCTCGCCCGAAGCCATCGCGGCGCGGCGTGCGCAGCGCGAGGAAACCAAGCAGGCGGCGATCGATGCCGAGTTGCTCAAGGCGACCGGCGGCGCGGCCAAGGACTTCGCCCAGGCGGCGGCGATTTCGGAGGGCGTGTAAGTGGGTGTCAGCGCGGAAAACCGGCTGCGCTTCCGGCAAGTCCTTGTGGCGCGCGAGGTCAAGTGGCTGTTCATGTCGGTGCCCGAACGCTTCGCCAAGGCCATTCTCGGCCGGTTCCTGCTGGGGCCGCTGCTGCGTTGGCTGTTCCTTGGCCCGGACGGGCGGCCGCACCGTGCGGGCGAAATCGTGCTCGCCGAGTTGCGGCGGCGCACGGGCATGGAGCGTTATTCGATCTTTGATCCCGACCCGCAAGTGCTCGCTTACCGCGAGGGCCAGCGCGCCGCGATGATGATGATTTTCAACCTGCTGAACCTCGATGAAGCGGCGGTTCAAAAACTGATGGAGGTAGATAATGGACTTGGGGACTGACACGAACGACACGGGCAGCCTGACCGCGGGCCTGTTTGGCGGCGAGCCGGCACCGGCTGCACCGGCGGGCGATCCGCCTGCTGGTGGCGACCCGGCACCGGGCGGCGACATTCCGGCGGACTTCCTCGCGCTGTTCCCGGCGGACACGCCGGACGGCGAGAGTGCGAGCTTGCAGGACTGGGTGAAGGCGTCGGGCGTCAAGGACGCGGCGACGCTGGCCAAGATCGCGCGAGACAACCAGAAGGCGCTACGCGAAAGCGGCCGGATCAAGGTTCCGGGCGAAGGCGCCACGCCGCAGGAAATCGCCGAATATCGCGCGGCAATCGGTGTCCCGGATGCGCCGACCGGCTATCAGCTCCCCGAGTTCAAGGGCGCCGATGGCAACCCTATCCCGGTGAACACCGCACTGACCGAGCGCATTTTCGCCAAGGCGCACGAGCTGGGTATTCCCAAGGCGATCGGCGAGAAGCTGGTGGCCGATGAAATCGAAGCCCAGCTGGCCGAGCATGACGCGGCGGTGAAGCAATTGCAGGCCGATGCGCAAAAGCACATCGCGGCATGGGGTGCGGAGAAGGACCAAGGCATTGCCCAGGTCAACGCCGCGCTCAAGGAGCTAGGTTTCACGCGCGAGGATGTGGAACACATGCGCGCCATGCCGGGTGGGGTGGGCAAGTTCCTTGACGCAATGCGCAAGATCGGCAGCAACTTCACCGAGGACACCCTGATCAGGGGCGACCGCCAGACCTTCGGCATGACGGCGCAGCAGGCGCAGGCGGAAATCAACGCGATGAAGGCTGACCGCGCGATCGCCGACAAGGTGATGATCAAGGGCACGCCCGAAAACGAAAAATGGAACCGGCTCAATGCCGTTCTCGCCGAGGCAGCCAAGGCTGCATAGCTGTGGATAAGTGCAGGGGCGGCTTGACGGCGAGTCGTCCCTCACAGATTTTTAGGCTTCTTAGTGAGGCTAGGAGTGGGATGGGGCGGTTCGCCGTTCCATCCTTTCCTCACCCAAGTCCTGACCTAGCCGGCGCAATCCGGCCTCGGGCCCAGCTGAGGATCAGCCGCCGACCGCGGGCGTGAAACGATAGAGTGGCCGGAGCCTCGCTCCCTTAGCCCTTCGACCAGATGCTAACCCCATTTGAACGGAGGGCGCCATGAGCGTCGAAAATGCTTTTCAGGTAACGTTCCAGAACAACGTCGAGATGGCGCTTCAGCAGGGTATGGACCCGATGCTGGAGGAGGCCGTCGTGTGGACCGATGATGCTTCCGCTGAGAAGGTCAAGGTCAAGGATATCTTCGATGCGCAGGACGCGGAAGAGGCGGAAGAGCGCAACGGTTCGACCGTGTGGAGCGATCCGACCAACAACGGCGTGTGGTTGCCGAAGCCCAACGAGCTCTACAAGGCTATCCTGATCGAGAACGCCGACAAGCTGCGCACCTCGATCGATCTGGACGGTGCGTCGACCACGATCACGGCGCAGACGCTTCAGCGCAAGCGCATGCAGCGCGTGCTCGAGGGCTTCTATGGCCCGATCATCAGCGGCAAGGACGGCACGGTGGTGACGCCGTTCCCGTCGAGCGCGGAAATTCCGGTCACCACGGGCGGCGCTTCGGGCAACCAGCCCATGAACACCAAAAAGCTGCGCGAGGCCAAGAAGTACCTCGGCGAGAATTTCGTCGATAAGACGCTCAAGCGCTACATGGTCCTGACGGAAGAGGACAATGATGCGCTGCTCGACGAGGTGCCGGCGACCAGCACTGACTTCCAGAAGGCTTTCGGCGCCGAAGTGGACGAAAACGGCAACCTGAAGCGGATGCTCGGCTTCCACTTCATCCACATCGAGCTCGACGATCCGCTGCTCAAAACCATCCCGGGTCTGGCGACCAGCTCGGGTGGGTTCCGCCGCAACCCGTTCTGGGTCAAGGGTGGGCTGGTTGCCAATTACTGGCAGCGGCTGCGCAGCCATGTAGGCCTTATCCCGGAGCGGCGCTTCAATCAGGGCACTTTCGGGGGCACCACGCTCGCTTCAACCCGTACGCAGCCGGGCCGGTGCGGGATCATCCTCAACGTCAAGCAGTAAGCCGCCAGCGGCAATGAGTGGTCCGGTGCTTTGATGCACCGGACCAAAGGAAAGGACAGCACATGACGGCAGTTCGTACCCCCAAGCAGCTGGTCGGTGTCACCGATGGCACCGCAATCCCGCCGAAGCTCGCCGATGGCCGCGAGTATGGTGCGGGCAAGCGCAGCTTTATTTACAGCAAGGTGCCTGGCACTGTCTGGGCGGCCACCAACACCGTTCAGCTCGGCAAGAAGCCCGCTGGCCACAAGGTCACGTCGGTTCGTCTTTGCACGAATACCAGTCTCGGCACTTCGACCATCGACGTCGGGATCCCTGGTTCAGTCAAAAAGTATGTCGATGCGGCAACGCTCACGACAACCAACCGACTGACCGAAATCGGCGTCAATGCGACCGCACTGGATGATGATCCGGTTGGCGAGGAAACGCTGTTCGCGACGATCGGCGTTGCCGACATTGCGGCCGGCACGCTGCTGACCTTTATCATCGAAACGGTTGGCATCACGTAATCGCCGGGGTGGAAACAGGCCTTCCCAATCGGGCCTGATCTGGCGAGGGTGAGGCGGCGGCGCGGGTCCGCCGCCGCCTCCCCGATCTGAGTTTTGTCGGCCGATCGCTTCACTGCATGAGGCCTTCACGGGAGACTGATCGATGGCAGCCTACAAGTTCACGGTGCAGCGCGGCAAACTCAGCGGCCAGAATGTCACCGTCGCCAGCGGCACCGCCGAGGCGCAGGGGGGGCCCCTGTCGGTCAACATCGACGTCACCAATGCCACCAGCCTCGGCCGCCGCGATGTGCTGCACATGCTCGATGCGGTGCGCGACAAGGTGCTTTCCGGTCCCTGGCCGCCGCTGTAACCGGGGAGCGCCGCTCCGGTGTCCAACTATGTCGCCATTGCCAATCTTGCCGCCACGACGGTCGGCACAGCTGCGCGTCTGACGACGCCGGGCGATGACACGACACTGGGCCGCGCGGTTGCATCCGTCTGGGAAATGGAGCGGCAGGCCGCGCTGCGTGACGGGGCGTGGAATTTCGCCATGAAGCGCGCCAGCCTGCCGAAACTGACAGAGCCGCCCGTCCACCAGTTCCAAGCGCGGTTCCAGCTTCCGGCCGACTGCATCCGCCTGATCGAAATCTACGATCTGCGCCGCGATGAATGGCAGCTCGAGGGCCGCGCGATCAATGCCGATCACACTGGCCCGCTCAAAATTCGCTATCTGGCCGATATCAAAGAGCCGGCCGAGTTCGATCCGCTGTTCGCCAAGGCCTTCGCCCTGCGCATCGCCTGCGCCATCGGCAATCGCATCGCCGGGAGCAGCTTCAAGGAAGAGCTCAACTGGCAGAAATATCGCGACGCGCTGGCCGAGGCGCGGCGTGTGGACGCAATGGAAAATCCGCCGATCGAGCAGTACGAAAGCAGCTGGGTGAGCAATCGCTGGCAAGGCTATGCTGCCGACCCGATGCGTCTTGACGGGTTCGGTTACTGATGCCTGGCGCGGCCCCCGAACCGCAAAACCGGTTCCCACTTTTGCGGGGGGCCGCGTAATGTCGCGCCGCCACATCACCACCGGCTTTATGGCGGGCGAGCTCGACCCGCATCTCGACGGGCGGATCGATACCGATCAATACGCCTTTGGCCTGTCGGTCTGCGAAAACTGGGTTGCGATCAACGAGGGGCCGCTGGTCAAGCGGCAAGGGTTTGAATTTGTCGCGCCAGCGGCGAATACCGCCATTTGGCTGACGGCCTTCCGGCCCTCGATCACGCAGGAATATGTGCTCGAGTGGAGCGAGCTCGCGCTGCGGTTTTACACCAACGAGGCGCGGATCGAGACGGCGCCCGGCACGGCATACCAGGTGACGACGCCATATCCGGCGGCTGTCGTCCCGTTTATCTCGGCCCAGCAAAGCTTTGACCGGCAGTATCTGGCGCACGAGAGCTATGCCCCGCGGGCCATCCGCCGCGATACGCCGACAACCTTCACGCTCGAGACAACCGAGCTGCTGTCCGGCCCGTTCCTTGACGTCAACACCGACGAAACCCGCACGGTGGATGCCAACGGGGTGAGCGGCACGGTAACCCTGACCGGCAACGCGGGCTTCACCGCCGGCCATGTCGGCGCGCTGTTCCGGATCGAGGCCAAGGACTTCGCCAATATTCCCCAATGGGAACCCGGCATGAAGGATATCACCATCGGACAGGTGGTGCGGAATGGCGGGCGGGTCTATCAGGCGGCGAGCGCGGGCACCACGGGCACGTTCGAACCGATCCATTCGGAGGGCGGCTTCTGGGATGGCATGAACCAGAAGGATTTGCTCAACGACAAGGGCCCTTACGGGGTGCGCTGGGTCTATCGCCATGACCGGTTCGGGATTGTGCGGATCACCGCCGTCGCCAGTGCGACCAGTGCGACCGCGACAGTGCTGCGCCGTCTGCCGGACAGCCTCACCAGCGTGCCGAGCGAGAAGTGGGCGCATCAGGCGTGGAGCGCGGCCGAGGGCTGGCCGAGCCTGGTGGCGCTGTTCAAGGGCCGCCTGATCCACTTCAAGGGGATCGATATCTACGGTTCGGTGGCGGGCGATTTCGGCGGCGGGCGGGTCAACTATGCCGCCTTTACCGAGAGCGGCCGCATCGAAACCGACCTCGCTTTCCGCCGCACGATCAGCATTTCCGACCCGCCCTTGTGGGTGAGTGCCGACCGGCAGCTGCTGATCGGCACGGCCAATCTTGAAATGGCGATCGGGCCGCAGGCCAACGGCACGGCGTTCAGCGGAACCAACATCGAGGCCGACCCGCAAAGCTATTACGGCAGCCAGCGCCTGTTCCCGGTCAAGATCGGGACCGAAACCGTGTTTGTCGAGCGTGGCGGCCGGCGGGTGCGTAGCGCCGATTACGATTTCGGCCGCGACCGCTATGACGCGCCGGACCTCAACGCGACAAGCCGCCACATCACGACGGGCGGCGTGGTGCAGCTGGGGTTCCAGCGTGTGCCGCACGCGCTGGTCTATGCCGTGCGCGGCGACGGGCAGCTGCTGGTCCATGCCAAGACGCGCGCCGATATTCGCGGGTGGACGCGGTTCAAGCTGGGCGGCGGCGCGCGGGCCTTGTCGGCGGTTTCGGTTGTCAATTCGAGCGGGCAGGCGGACGATATCTGGCTGCTGGTCGAGCGCGAGGATGGCGAGGGCAATCCGGTGCGCGAGGTGTGGAAGCAGGCGCCCTGGCGCGAGCTGGGCGATCCGCTGGCCCATGCCAACTATCTTGACGGCTCGGTGCGCTTCGATGTGGCGGGCGGGACCGCCAGCGTGAGCGTACCGCATCTGGCGGGGCAGGAAGTGGCTGCGCTGATCAACGGCGTGGTGGCCAAGGGCCTCACGGTCGCCAGCGACGGCACGCTGACATTGCCCGCAGACATGGTGCCTGCGACCGCTTTTGTCGTAACGGTGGGCCTGCTTTACACCGCCACGGCCACAACCATGCGGCCCGAGCTGCGCGACGGACGCGGGAGCCTTGCCGGGCTGCGCCAGCGCGCGGTCAAGATCATCGCGCGGCTGCTGGAAACGCTGGGCCTGCAAATTCGCGGAGCCGGCCAGACGACGCCCGAGGATTTGATCCTGCGCAGCGGCGGGCAGGCGATGGACCAGCAAATCCCGCTCTATTCTGGCGATGCCGATGCACTGGTCGATGCGGAAATCGACCGCGACGGCCGCACCACGTGGATCAGCGATGTGCCGTTGCCGGCGACGATCACGCTGGTCGCGCAGAACATGGAGGTCAGCGCAAGCGATGCTTGATGTTGCCCCTCCTCTGCCGCCGCTCGAATGGGTCAAGACGGATCGCCTTTGGTTCGCACCGATGCGACCGGAGGACTTGCTCGCCGTCGACGTGCAGGACAGCCAGGCGACGTTTCTCGGTCTGGATGCCGCACCCGACGAGGAAACCGCCCTCAATCTCGCGTCGCAGCCTGTGGCATGGACCGCATGGCGGCGCGACGGAACGGTGCTTGCCTGCTTCGGCTTCAATGAGGCCTTTCCGGGCAAGCATGGCACGGCCTGGGCGCTGCTGGGCAAGGCCATCGGTCGCGACCATCTGGCGCTGACCCGCTTCGTGCGCGAGGTGGTGCAAGGCTGCACGCTCGACCGGCTCGATGTGCTGGCGCGCTCGTCCGACTATGGCCCGGGCATTGGCGGCATGTCGGCGGCGCTGGCCGACCCGACGCCCGAAGTGCGCTGGTGCCTGATGCTCGGCTTCGAACCGGCGCATGTTCTGCGCAAGTTCGGCGGCGCGGGCGAAACCTACATGATGTTGGAGAGGATCGCGGCCTCAGGCAGCGCAGCGATAGGCCATGAGGTGATGCCATGAGTTTTCTCCCGGCTGCCCTTGCCATCGCTGGCCCGCTGATTTCCGGGATCGGCGGAAAGATGGCGGGCGATAGCAACGCGCGCCGTCTGACAGAGGCCGCGCGCGACGAACAGCTGTCCGGTCTTGCCGACCGCACCCGTCAGCGCGAGGAATTGCGCAGCGCGATTGGGGAGCAGCTGGCCGCGCAGGTTTCCAACGGGCTGGAAGGTGGCACCGGTACGGCGCTGGATGCCCTGCGCCAGAGCCAGATCGAAGGCGCGCTCGATGCGCTCGAGCTGCGCCGCCAGAGCGAGATGCGCGCGCGTGCGCAGCGCGCGCAGGCCAAGGATGCCAAGCGCGCGGGCAATTTTGCCTTGCTTGAAGGGGTGATCGGCGCGGGCGCGAGCGCCTTCAAGCAGAAGAGCGACTGGGCGCAGGAGCGCCGGGCCGATGGTTGAAGAGGTCGGCTATAACGCGCGTGTTCGCGTGCAGGCAGGAGCGGCGCTGCCCGGCGTGTCGGCGGACAGTTTCGGCGCGGGTGTCGGGCAGGCGGTCGCGCAAGCCGGGCAGGTGATCCAGCAGGAACGGCTCGAGGACGCGCGGCTTGACCGCGAGCTGCGCGACAATGCCGAGTGGTCGGCCTTTCTGGTCGAAGATGCCAAGGCGCGAGAAGAGCTGTCCACAACGGCGCGCGAGGGCCGCCTGACTGACACGCCGGGCCATGCCGCGCGCATCGCGGCCGCCTTGCAGAAGCGCGAGGAAGCGCTGCTCGGTTCACTGTCGAGCGAGCGCCTCAAGCAGCAGGGCCGCGCCCGCATTGCCGAGTGGGGCGGGAGCCTGCGGACGCGCGAGGCCGATTACGAGTTTCTGCGGGGGCAGGAAATCGCGGTCGAGGCGTTCGAGGAACAGCGCGGCATTGCCGAAGGGCGCGTCCGGCGGCTCGAAAAGCCCGACGATTACCGGCTCGAGCTCAAGATGCAGCTGGATGCGATTGGCACGCTCAACACCTCGGACGAGGTGAAGCAGAAGCTGATCGACGACACCGAGCAGCGTTTCGCCGTGTCGTTCATCCGGGGGATGACGGACCGCGACCCGGCCGCCGCGCGCGCGCTGATCGATAGCGGCGCGTTCGACGGGGTAATTACCGGCGATCAGGTCGAGGTGCTGCGCAACAGCGCCGAGGTGGAAATCCGCCGTGTCGCAGCCGAGCGCGAGCGCGAGCAATCCGAGGCGCTGGCGACAATCCGCGGGCAGATCGGGGTGTTCAAGCAGGCCGAGAGCATGGGCCTGGTGCAGGATGATGCCGCCTATGATCAGGCGATCGCCGGCGCGCAGGCGCTGGGCGATGACAAGCTGGTGCTCGAGCTGACCGGCCTCAAGGCGAACAATGCCTTCACCAAGGTGTGGGGCCCGGAAAACGCCACGGCATTGCAGCGCGAGAACCGCCTGACGGAGTTGGCGGGCAAGGACAAGCGGACGCCCGAAGAGAACCTCGAGCTGGCCTTCCTGCGAAAGAACGCGCCGGGCTGGGCCAGCGAGGAGGCGCGCGACCCGGTGACGCAGGCGGCGCGGCGCGGCGGTACGGGGGCGCCGCCGGTGATCGACCTTGCCAATGGCGACACCTGGAACGCCCGCGCGCAATGGATGACCGGCCGCGGGCAGGATGCCGGCTTCATGGACGTGGAGCTGCGCGAATTGCAGCAGCAGCTCGGCACGCCCGCCGGTGAATTGCAGGTGATGGGCGAGCTCGACAAGGTGCGCGATCCCTATGCGCGATCGCGCATGGCGCAGCAGCTGGCGCCGAACGATCCGACCTTTCAGACGATGGCGATGCTGCGGCCCGGTATCCGCGCGACGGTGCGGCAGGGGCGCAAGGCGCTGGCGAACAATCCCAAGTTCTTCGCCAATCTCGACCCCGAAATCGAGGCGCAAATGTCGCAGCTCGATAGCGCCATCACTTTCGCCTTGCGCGAGTATGACGATGATCTGAAGCTGGCGACACGGGAAACCTACCGCCAGTTCATCGCCGGCAACCTTGCCGCGCAGGGGCGGGCGGATGCCAGCACCTTTGCAGCCGGCGATGGGGCAACCCGGTCGTTCCGTTCGGCCGTGGCGCACGCGCTGGGCGGCGGATATGTGATCCGCAACGGGCAGAAGGTTTTGCTGGGCGGGATCGAGGACTGGGCTGGCCGCGCCTATGTGCTGCCGCCGAACATGAATGAAGCTGCGTTCAAGCAGCGGCTGCAAGCCGAATTGACCGGCACCAAGAACCCGCCGGTCAATCCCGATGGATCGCGCGCGAACCTGTACCGCGCCGTGCCTGTGGCCGTGGGTGGTGGCTGGTATGAATGGGAGACGCCTTCGGGCAATCCGATCAAGGCGCAGGACGGCCGCAATTACCGCGTGAGGCTGGGGCAATGAGCGACGGGCCGCTGACCATCGCTCCGGTGCGCCCGGACCAGCAGCAGCGCCGCGAGGCGCGGCCCGCAGGCGATACCCGCGATGCGCCGAGCATAATCGACACGATCGTGGCAGGCTTTAGCGTGGAACGCGCCGATACGACGGGCGTGGTCGAGGCCGATCAGGTTGATGCCTACAAGCCGCTGATCGAGGCGCTGATCGAGCTCGAGCCCGGGGCGACCTTCACGCGGTACGTCAATCCTTCGACCGGCACGGTAAGCCCGCAATCGGTGTGGCGCGATGTGGAGCGGTATCGCAAGCAGGGCAAGTTCCAGCAACTGCCCGGCACGCTCGAGGAATTCGAAAAGCAGTGGCGGGCGAAGCGCAAGGCTGAAATCGAGGCGGCCGAGGACGTCGCATCGCGCGGCAACGGCTTCGCGGCGTTCGCGGGCGGCGTGGCCGGCGCGATGACCGATCCGGTCA